>CAACVD010001352.1_pt1 | contig 11793 bp, 10 predicted proteins | sample 2381771 | NCBI WGS metagenome assembly CAACVD01 (sample SAMEA5211965, study PRJEB30684) | marine metagenome | biome: Marine; feature: Epipelagic; material: Water | collected 2015-10-15 | depth 15 m | reverse complement strand
TTGTCTAGGTTGTATTGCCATTAGTATATCCTCGTAGTTCGTTTTTTACCGGGTAGCATTCTATCTGAAAATTTATTTATAACAGTTTTATATTGTTTTTTCTTTAGATTCACGGATCCGCCTTTCGCCCATCGACCTGTATCTCGCCATTTTTGCATGGATTGCATTAACTTAGTAAGATCTCCATCAATTCCAGGTGAACTAAGTTTAGGTTTTTCAGATCTAATTTTTTTAAGCTTTTCTTTCTCGGTTGTTTGTAGTCTTTCTCTTTGTGCTGTTTTTTCTTCTGCTACTCTCTTAGCTTCTGCTTCTTGTTTTGCCTGTGCACGAGCCTCGGCAAACTTTCCACGATCCTCGGCAGTTTTTCTTAAACCAGGTACTTTATTCTGCCCTATAAATCTAACTCGTTTCATAATGTCACTGTCACCCGGTGCGGCTTTCGCTAAATCTTGATAGCTCTGCATATTAGGATCTCTAATTAAACGCTGTCTTATCTCACCTTCTGACATACCTGCCAATTCAGATTCTGAAAAATCAGAAATTCTTTTTGGTGTATATGCCTCGTCTGAAATATATAAACTTTCTTCTCTTGTTCTTCTCCTAACAGGTTTTACTGTAACTTCATCAGCCTTTACAGTTTCCCTTATCTTTCCATCTTTAGATTGTATGGTTACTGTGTTTGCATATGGGTTTACCTTCTCAACAACACCATCATCAATTTTCTTAGAGCTAACAGTACTGCCTTTTTTAACCATAGCCTTTCCAGAAGATTTAAGGCCTTGCTTTATTAGTTCGCCCCAACCACTCATTAATAGTATTCCCTTGCTCGTTTTGGATACCAGTTCTCTGGTATCTCTTCTCCTTTTAAATCTATAAAACCACCTTGCCTAAAACGCATTAATGCCATTGTCATACTATCACAATAGTCATCATGATCACCATTAGGAAAAGATGCTACCTCTTCAATAACGTCTTCCGCAAACTTCTCTCCTTCAGGATACCACACTTTTCCCGATTCGAATATAGGCGATACAATATGCATTCTCATAGTCTTGTCTACACCCCCACCCCCTAAATAAGACGGACAGGGTAACTAATATGGTTATCTATTACAAGGATTGATATTTTCATTCAGATGTATTATTGTTTGGCCATGAATTTTGAAGCATTACCCAAAGAGGTGTTACAGGAAGTCCTGTTACTGGAACAACAACGTAAGCGACTTGAAACTCGTGAAGTTGCTCAAACTAAATTTCTTGCCTACGCCAAACATGTATATGAAGGTTTTATAGAGGGCAGACATCATAGAATCATTGCCGAAAAACTCGAGGACATTGCATCGGGTAACTTGAAGCGTTTGATAATCAACATGCCACCTAGACACTCGAAGTCAGAATTAGCCTCATATTTAATGCCTTCGTGGTTCTTGGGCCGTAATCCTAAATTAAAAATCATACAGGCTACCATGAACACGGAACTTGCTGTAAGATTTGGTAGAAAAGTCCGAGATCTCATTGCCGATCCCATATATGCAGAGATCTTTCCCAAGACGGACTTGAAACAGGATAGCCAAGCGGCGGGTCGTTGGGAGACTAGCCAAGGCGGGGAATACTTTGCTGCGGGGGTGGGTGCTGCAATGACTGGTCGTGGTGCGGATTTATTGATCATTGACGATCCGCACTCGGAACAAGATGCATTGTCCTCGGTTGCTTATGATAATACATATGAGTGGTACACATCTGGACCGAGACAGAGATTACAACCGGGGGGTACCATCATTATTGTGCAGACAAGATGGTCAAAGAAGGATCTGACGGGGCGATTAGTACAGAATATGGCGATGGATGCTATGTCCGATCAATGGGAGGTTATAGAATTTCCAGCTATACTTCCAAATGATAAAGCACTATGGCCCGAGTTCTGGCAAGTTGATGAATTATTAAAGGTCAAGGCATCACTGTCCCCGGTCAAGTGGAATGCCCAGTGGCAACAGAATCCGACATCGGAAGCTATTGCTATGATCAAGAGAGATTGGTGGCAACCTTGGGAAAGAGAAGATACACCGAGATTAGATTATATAGTGCAGAGTTATGATACGGCTTACAGTAAGAAAGAGACTGCCGACTATAGTGCTATTACAACTTGGGGTGTATTCGAGCCGAAGGAGAATGGCGAACAACATTTGATAATGTTGGATGCGAAGAAGGGTCGCTGGAATTTTCCAGAGTTAAAAGAAATTGCTATAGAAGAAAATGAATATTGGGAACCAGATTTAATGTTGATTGAAGCGAAGGCATCTGGTCAACCTCTGGCTGATGAATTAAGAAGATTAAATCTTCCCGTTACTACGTTCAGTCCTGGCAGACGAAAAGGTGGTGGGGGTGTTGATAAAACTATGCGAATGCATATTGTGTCACCTATTTTCGAATCGGGTAAAGTATGGTATCCTGAAGGAGAAAAATTTGCAGAAGATGTTATTGAAGAGGTTGCATCTTTTCCGAATGGCGATCATGATGACTATTGTGATAGTATGACAATGGCAGTGATGCGTTTTAGGCAAGGTGGATTTATCGATTTAAAAGGCGAAGAGATTCCAGAGAACTGGTATCCTCGTAGAGCAAGAGAGTATTATTAGGAGATCATTATGTCTAAAAAAAAGAAACCAATTCCACCAAAACCTCAAATACTAACACGAGAAGATATGGCTAATTCTCAGTTAGGCAGAATCCTTGGTATGAAACAAATTGATGTAACTACAACTAAAAAAGATGATTTAGGTTTATCTCCATCAGAGATAAGGGAAAACAAAAAGAGAAAAAATCTTGGTAGATCAAAAGATAAAATGGCTCCATCTTCTAAAATTAAAGGCGAAAAAGAAAAAGATTTAAAAAGACTAGAACAAATTAAAAAGAATCAAGCTGCAGAAGATGCCGCCAAAAAGAAAAAAGCAAAAGGTAAAGGTCCAAAACTTGGTGGAGAGTTTACAGGTCCGAGAAAAAATGTGTTAAAGCGTATGAACATGGGTGGTGTTATGAAAGCTCGTGGTGGAACATTTAAAGGAACTTACTAATGGCAGGTAAAAAGAAATCAAAGGGTAAAGTAGTTGGTTTTACTGGTAAACATAAATTAGATAAGTATTTAACAAAAGATCAGATAAAGCAGTTAGATCCGTTTGGCGTGGATCTTCTTCTTCAAATTCAAGAAGGTGCCAATAAAGGTAAGAAAAGAAATTTAGGTGGTTATACTGTTACTAATCGTTTTTCAGATATACTGCTTCCAGAAAAGAAAAGAACAACAAGGATTACTTAATGGCTAGAGATAACGCTGTTGAATATAGTATTGACCAAGCTCAAAGGATGTTTGGTAAAGGGGTCGAGGTTATTGGTCGTGCCGCTGGCATTGAATCTATTTTCAATTACGGACAAGAGATAGTCAAACAACAAGACGAGGATATACGTCTTGGACAATACAAACCACAATATACAGTCGGGCTTCGTGAAGCATATAACCAAGGTGGGTTAGATGATGGTATTGGTTGGTTACTAGAAAAAACTGGTGAGAACATAGCAAGTAGTGGTGTAGCTTTAGTTGGTGGATTAGCGTCTGCTTTAACGGCTCCGTTTAGTGTACCTGCTGCAGCCTTGATCGGTGGAGCGACACTCGTTGGTTCGGGAATCATGGGCACTGGTGAAACTGCCGAGGAGATGGAACAAAAAACTGGTGATTACAACGAAGCAGTCGCCCTCGGTGCAGGAACCATTATTGGTATCTTAGATAGATTTGGTGCAGGAAAAGTGATTCCGAAAGATGAACTTTTAACCATGACAGGCAAGCAATTAATTAAAGCTTTGGGTGCAGAAGGTAAAACAGATGCTGCCAAAGAAATAGGAAAACGAATTGGTAAGTCGATAGCTTTCGAGGGTGTAACAGAGGGAGCCCAAGAAGGTGTTGTTATGGGAGCCACGGGTATAACTGGTGGAGAATATACTGGACTTGAGATTGCAGATAGAATTTTAGAGGGAACTCTTTTAGGTAGCACAATGGGTGGTGGTACGACAACGGGCATTGAAGCATTGCGTCAAGGTCCTGGAGTTGTGAATAAAATACAAGATATTATGTCTGGACCTGGGCCTGGGGGACTTACTCCACAGATGGCTGTTGCAGGAGCACAACTTAGTCCAGACCGAGCACAGATGTCTTTAATACCAGAAGTTCCAAAGACAAGTGCTGAAGTATTAATGAGTGAAAAATCTGGGGATGAAACTGGAGGAGGTGCTCCAGTAGATCCGATTATGACAGAGGATCCCGACAAACTAACAAGAGATCCCGATGACAACATAGCCATGACTGACGATGGCAGACACTTTTCAAGATTAGCTCTAAGACTACAACAACTTCCGTTTGATGCAGAAGGTTTGACGGGTAGACAAGTTCTTCAAGAGTTAGGTGTTGTTGGAGAGCAAGATAATAAAATGCCGAAGGGTGATAAAAGAAGAGACTACATAGGATCAATAACTGAAGTAAGAAATATTGATACGGGTATACCTCGTGTAAAAACTACAATGAAACAAGGTCTTTCAAAAGAAGACAAAGACAGATTCATCGCAGCCAAAAAAGCAGGAGAAGTACCACCCGCTGATTTAATTGAAACTGTCCCCGTTTTAGATAGTGAAGGAAATCCAGCTACAATTAAAGGGCCGTCTCCAACATTCACATTTAGTAAACAAGATGGAACTGTAGCATCTAATAAAGGTGGAGAGCTTTATCAGTCTGGACTAGAAGATTTTTTATATAAAAATTTAGATAATAAATTTTCTAAAGAAGAATTATTAAATGAATATAAAGACTATAGACCACAGTTAAAAACCAGACTTCTTTTAAGTAGTCGAGGAGAAAGAGCTCATGGAACATATAGTTCTAACAGTTTAGAATATTTACAAAGAATTCCACAACTAGTTGAAGGTTTTACTAGTGCTCCGAACACACCTGATCGTAAATATGATACTGTGTATGACGACTTTGGTATTATTCAATTTACACCAAATCAAAAGACGGTTTTAGGTAGAACAAGGTTTTCTTTTCCAACAAAGAAAGACGATGATAAATTTCAACAAAAGCAAAGTGACGCACAAGCAAGAGCAGATCAAGGTGTAAAGCTGGAAAATCAAGATTCTAATTATGATCCCTCTCAAGAAGAAATAGATGCATGGCTTTTGAAGAATGAACCGAGCACTGTAAAGGAACTTGATTCTTTAGCTCAACAGTTAGGATACAATGATCCTTTTGGACAATTGCTTGATAGGAAATCAACAGGTGTACCTTTTCATAAATACTATGAAACTGATTCAGTTATGGATGCAGCAGACAGTACGGGAAATGTAGGAATAGATCCTAGCAAAGGTGAGCCCACGGCTCAAGCTCATACTAGGGGTGAGATTGTAGTAGACAATGAAACTAACGAAGTTCTTGCTCAAGCTTCAGAAACACAAAGTGATAATCAAAGACAATATGAAAGAGAATTAGATAGTCTTTTGCCAGAGCCCGGAGCGTGGTCTTTTGATAAAGCACCTAGACGACATATATTAACACCTAGTGATATGAGAACTCTTGATGAAGCAAAGGGTGCCACAATAGATGCTCCACCAGAAGATTCACTTCTTACTTACGAGCAAGAAAAAACAGAACTCAAAGAAGAGTATGCAGCTTCTAAAGACATGACTGAAATGGAACAAACAAAATATGATGGACATGTCAAGGCAGAACAAGATTTAAGAGATTTAGAATTTGTTCAAGATAAAATAGAAGGTTTAGAAGAACAAGAGCATGAATTTACGAAAGAGTTCTTACCTAAGTTTTTTAAAACAATAGATGATAAACTTAAATTTAATATTGAAACAAATAATATTGAAGAGGAGAACTTTGTTCGAAATGGAGCTCCAACTATAGAAGCAAGCAGTATTAGTAGAGATGCCAAAGATGCTTATTACAGAGCTAGTGAAAGAAGAAAAGAAGCCTATAATCAAGCTGAACACCTAAGATTTATTAGAAATTTAAAAGATGAGTTTTATGACTACGGTGCTACTGGAGGAGATATTTCTAAGTATCGTGAAATGTTACTAAGAAGAAAAGCATTAAATGAGGCTATTAAATCTATTGTCAAAGATCAGCCTATGATGAGAACGGGTAAACAAAAGAAATTCAATCCCGTTTACACATTTTTAGATGGGGTGCCTTCTTTTATGCCCGGCTATGCCGAAAATAAATTATTACGAGAATCAGGTGGTTTACACGGAGAAGATCCAATCCATGTATATTATGGACAAGAACTTCTGGTAAATCCACAAGACGAACCATCAAGACTAGACGAACCCGTCTTTGGTTCTCTTCCTCATCCATTACTTTTGAGCAATCATATGATGCAAGGAGATGATACTGTTTTAATACCTAAAGCTACTCACAATGGAAAGTTCTATCCAACAGATGATTTTAAAAGAAATGATTTTGAATCTGTGATTGATTTTCTTATAAGTGATGTAAGAAAAGATGGCTTTGATGATCCCAAAACAAAAACTACAATAGCTCAAATAGTACAAAGCAAAGACTTCCAAGACACTAACGAAGCAGAGGGTACAACATGGACACGAAGAAAAAAGATACTACAAATGCCCCCTGCTGAAAAGGATGCAGCTTTTGCAACTCACACTCAAAACATAGATAGTTTTGTTTTAACCGCTTTAAGCAGAGGTATAAAACCTTCTGAGATTTATCGCATGGTAAAAAACATAATAACAAACGAAGTTTTTAATCGACAAGCGGCTAACATAATAGCAAGGAAAACTGCTAGTGAAGTTAGAAGAAAACATAAAAATGAATTAGATCAAATAAATTTAAGTGAAAGAGGGTTTGAAGACTCTTCAGGTGAGTTTACAGAAAATGCAAAAATAATTCGAGATATGCTTTCAAACAAAGCTAAGAACACGGCAATGTTAGCTAACAGACAGTTGATGAATAAATTTCAAAAAGAATTAGGTTTTGTTCCTGTTTTCGCTCCCGAAGTTATCAACAGGGGCACGGGTGATTTTACTGATATGGCTGGGCCAACAGCGGAACCTTTTACTAATCGAAAAGACAGATTAGACAATATACGAAAGCAAGTGGCAAATGCTTTTACCTTTAAACTGATAAATCCAACTGAACTTAATCTTCCTTCTGATGTTGTAAGTTTTTCTGCTATTTCAAATTTTAATCCTAATATTTATGAACAGATAGCAGCTCAACAAACTTTACAAAAAGCTTATGATGGTCCACAGCTCCAAGCTGTAAAAAAAGATATTATAGATTCTGCTATATTTTTAGATGCTCTCAAAAGAAAAGAAAAAACAGATAAAGAAGCATTCGAATCATTTGACCCAGACGGCAAAGAATTAGCGAGAAGACTTTCGTTGTTATCTGGCGATATTGGTAATGCAGATCCATCACAAATTAAAGATTTAATCGAAGCTATTAACAGTGGCAAAATTGTATTCAGAACACCTGCTTTTGGAGAAAGTTCTTCAGCCGATAGATTTAGCTATAGAAATTTAATACATCATGCTATGAACGAAATGCCTAATCCATTAACTGGAAAAAAAGGTTTGGATGGAATTATAATACCTCATAGAAAAGATATGTTTGAAGTTCCTGGTGGAAGAGGTGGTAATATTAATACGTTTGGATTAAATAAATATGAGGCTATACCTAAAAAAGTATTAGAAGAGATAGCAAAAGAAATGGGAGCAACTCTTGTAAAAGACTACCCTATGAAATATAAAGGTAAGTCAGGACGAGTTTATCCTTCAAAAAGACCCGTAACTAAGTTAATATTTAACAAAGATGCAAAGGGTAAAGCAATTGCTCAATATAAAAAAGGTGGTTTATTTGAGAAATTTAGAAAGGTAAGTTAATGGCTATAGAACCAAGACAAATAGCGGGAATGGTAGAACAGTCGATGGGAGCGGGGGGTCAAGTGATGCCCGAAGAAGATAGCCTTGCCATTGAGTTAGATGATAGTCAAGATGTTTTGCCAGAAGGAATTGAATTAGCAGATGAAGAGGCAATGGAAGTTGAAACAGAAGAGTATAGACATGATGCCAATCTCGCAGAGGTTCTTGATGAGTCAATTCTTGGAGAGTTATCATCTGATATTCAAGCTAAATTTCGTGAAGATATAGAGTCAAGAGAAGATTGGGAAGAAGCAATATCAAAAGGATTAGGGCTTCTTGGTATAAATTATGAAGATAGAAGTGAACCTTTCTTAGGTGCAAGTGGCGTAACACATCCATTATTAAGTGAAGCTGTAACACAATTTCAAGCACAGAGCTATAAAGAGATGCTACCAAGTGGTGGGCCAGTAAAAACTCAAATACTGGGAGCACCTACACAAGAAACTGAAGCACAAGCCCAGCGTGTAGAAGATTTCATGAATTATCAGATAACTGAGATCATGGAAGAGTATGACCCAGACACAGACCAAATGCTATTTTATTTGCCACTTACTGGATCTACATTTAAAAAAGTTTATTTTGATGAAACCAAACAGAGAGCCGTTTCCAAGTTTGTTCCAGCAGAAGACATGATTGTTCCTTATTCAGCTTCTGATTTAAGAACAGCAGAAAGGGTTACACATGTTGTTAGAATGTCGTATAATGATATTCGTAAATTACAAGTAGCAGGAGTTTATAGAGATGTTGAGTTATCTGAAACAGATGACGGTGAAGACGAAGGAGCTATTCAAGAGCGTTCTGATGAGTTGTTGGGATTACGCCCAAACTATTCTGATGACTCTTATACCTTATTGGAATGCCACATTGACTTGGACTTGGAAGGTTTTGAAGACAAGGATATGGAGGGGAATTCTTCGGGTATTATGTTGCCTTATATTGTTACCCTTGATCAAGGTTCTGGAAAAGTGTTATCGATTTCTAGAAACTTTAGAGAACAAGACCCATTAAAAAGAAAAAGACAATATTTTGTACATTTTAAATTTTTACCAGGTTTTGGATTTTACGGACTTGGCTTATTACACACAATAGGTGGTTTGTCTCGTGCTGCCACATCAATTTTGAGGCAGTTAATAGATGCAGGTACTTTATCAAATCTTCCAGCAGGTTTTAAATCGAGGGGTGTTCGTATTCGTAACGATGACGAGCCTCTTAATCCTGGCGAGTTCAGAGATATCGATGTCCCAGGCGGAGATCTCAAAAACTCAATCATCCCATTGCCATATAAAGAGCCATCAGCCACACTAGCAAACCTTTTAGGTGTAGTTGTTGACTCTGGTAGACGTTTTGCACAGGTTGCAGACGCAAAAGTAGCTGATATGAACTCGCAAGCACCCGTTGGAACGACTGTTGCGTTGATTGAGCAAGGTTCTAAGATCATTTCAAGCATACATAAGCGACTACATTACGCTCAAAAGCAAGAATTTCGCATGTTAGCAGAGATTTTTGCCGAAAATCCAGTTCCGTACCCTTATTTTGTTGGAAATGTACCACCAGAGACTATGCAAGCCGACTTTGATGGGCGTGTTGACATACTCCCAGTGTCAGATCCTAACATTTTCTCTATGGCACAGCGATTATCACTAGCTCAAACACAATTACAACTAGCTCAAGCTGCTCCACAGATACATAATGTAAATGAAGCGTACAGAAGAATGTATGATGCGTTGGATATCAAGAATATTGAGGCTATTTTACCACCAAAACCTCAACCAAAACCAATAGATCCAGCAACCGAGAATGGAAATGCCATGAAAAACATGCCATTACAAGTATTTCCAGAACAAGACCATGAAGCTCATGTTAGAGCTCATATATCCATGTTATCTAGTCAAACCTCACAAGCAAATCCACAAGGTTACATTATGTTACAAGCACATGTGCAAGAACATGTGGGTATGATGGCTAGAGATCAGGTAACAACATACTTTCAGAAGGCAATGCAACAAGCTCAAATGGCTGGTCAACCAGTTCCTCAAATTGATCCAGCAGCCGTTGAAGCGGCAATCGCTCAACAAGTTGGTGAGATTCTAAATGAGTTAATGCCTGCTTTAGCACCACCAACACCAGAAGATCCATTGGTGGATATTAGAAAGAAAGAGCTAGAAAACGATACTGCCGAGCTACAACGTAAAACAATGAATGATCAAATGGATTTTGTTGTTGACCAAGCTAAATTACAACAAGCTTATGAGTTAGCTCAACAAAGACAAAAACTTCAAGAAGAAATTGCCAACGATAGGAACGATGTTAATATCTATCGTATAAATACTGCGGCATCTTTGAAAGGTAAGTAACCTATGATATAATCTGGATATGGATCCAGTAACTATATCATTAGCCGTTGGCGTAGCATCAAAAGCTTTTAGTGCAATCAAGCAAGGATTTGCCGTAGGTCGTGACATTGAACAAATGTCGGGAGATATTGGACGTTGGATGGGAGCCGTATCAGATGTTGACAATGCAGAGAAGCAAGCGAAGAATCCTCCCTTGTTTGGTAAATTGTTTAAAGCAGGTTCTATTGAAGAGGCGGCAATGGCTGCATACGCTGCAAAAAAGAAACTTGAGGAACAAAGGTACGAACTCAAGACATTTCTAAATATGACTCATGGACCGGGAGCTTATGATGAGCTATTGGCTATGGAAGGTCAGATAAGAAAACAACGTCAAGAGACAGTTTACAAACAACAACAGATGAGACGACAGATTGGTGAAGCAGTCACATGGCTTCTTGTTGCCGGAATTGTTGGTGGTTTTGCATTATTAGTTGCTTCTGTTTTTTTTAACAAAGCACATGCATATGAATATAAACCAAAAGTCTATACTAAACAACAACTAGAGAATCAAGGCAAGATTGAGAAAAAGAAGTATACAACTTGCCGTTTAAAAAAAAGAATAAATTCAAAAACTGGACAGATGGCTTGTATTTATATAGGAAATAATCAAACATATGAGATGATGATTGAGAGTTGGTGCCCAAAGCAATATAAATGTATTTATAATCCTTGGGGTAAAGAACCCAACATTGATGATGTAATTAATTCGTTAAATAATGCAACGAAAGGTAAATAAATGGAAAATATGGTATTAGATGCGTGGAATGATTTATCGTACTTAGAAGGTACACTATTTACAATTTGGCTTTTTATCTTATACTATGGTAAAGTTTGGATAGACAGTAGATTTTCTAAAAAGGAGTGCAAGTGCTCACAGCGTTAATAGGACCGATAGCTAATTTAGCTGGGACTTGGTTTGAAAACAAGGTTGCTAAAACAAAAGCAGATGGCGAGGCTAAAGTTGCAGAGGCTAGAGCTCGTGCTACTGTTGCAGAAAAGGTTGCGGCAGGTGAAGTTGCATGGGAAGGCAAGATGGCTGATGCTACTGACGCATCTTGGAAAGATGAATTTGCCCTATGTGTTCTACTAGCTCCCGCAATTTTGGTCTTCATTCCTGGGATGACAGAGTATGTAAGAAATGGTTTTGAAGTTTTAAATACTTTGCCAGAATGGTATCAATATTTATTATTTATAGCTATATCTGCATCTTTTGGTATAAAGGGTGTAGGTCAAGCAGCTAAAATGTTGAAAAAAAAATAATGAAAAGAAAAATTGGAAAAGTTAAAAAAGTTATAAAGGGTTTGGAAAAAGCATCTAAGTCGCATTCTAAACAAGCTAAAACATTAAAAAAAGTTATAAAGAAGGCGTAATGACTAGATTATTAAAATGGATATTTAGAACGGGTAATCGTATTGGTG
>CAACVD010001351.1_pt1 | contig 11798 bp, 9 predicted proteins | sample 2381771 | NCBI WGS metagenome assembly CAACVD01 (sample SAMEA5211965, study PRJEB30684) | marine metagenome | biome: Marine; feature: Epipelagic; material: Water | collected 2015-10-15 | depth 15 m | reverse complement strand
AAGGTACTATATTTTATTATCTTCTAGAAATTCTAAATAAGGTTTTTACATAGTGTAGTATCACCTTACCAGTATTATGTGACATTAATTTTACTTTTAAATATGTATCTCTAAATCTATAACCAGCTTCTGTTCTAGGTATAGGTAGTCTAGCTATCTTTTCTTTTAATTGTTTATAAGGAAAATATGACGGATGACTTTCATCATCAAATACTACAAATCTTGATGTATTTTCTGATGTAGAAAATTCTGCATCTGTAATTAGATCTTGTCCATCTCCTCCACCTTCTGTGTACCATTGTATACTGTCAAAAACTTTTGTATTTAATGGATTTTTATTAACTATAAATTCTACTGTGCTTATAAAAGGATTGTTATACCAGTTATAGTTATCAGAGATATTATGTTGAAAAATACCTGCGTTAATTTTATCTACAGAGAATTGCATTTTTGGTGTGTCTATAAATAAATCCGTGGTAAAAGTATATACAGAAGTAAATTTATTTAAATTTTCATTAAATACTAAAGTAGCCCCACTATGTAATTGATTTAAAGCTGACACCTCTCCTACAAGATCTATATCTTGTTCTGTTGCCATAGGCGATATTGAGAATAATACTTCTGAATTTATAAAATCATAACCTGCTACAATTTTATTTTTATCTGCTGACATTAAATTAGTAACTAATGATTTTACACCATGAGTATCAGAAATACTTTCTAATCCATTAGCTCTAAATGCATATATTTTATTAGCTCTCTCATCTATCCAATATATTCCTCTAGGGCTAGCCACTACATTTCTTTGATTCTGACTTCCTATTTGATTAGATAAATATTGAATATCTTGAATAACGCTTCCAGTTCCTAGAACTATAGAAGAACCAGATTGATCTAATACAGTAGATACAGGATTTATAGATAGTTTACCAAATCCAGAACTTTGTAAAAAATACATTAGCTCATTATTAACTATCAATTTTTCTAGACTACCATGTGACCCATCTAAATTTCTTGAATTTTCAACTTTAAATACTTTCCAGGAGTCTATTTTTTCTGAATCAATTTTTGCTTGAGAATATACAACTGTTGTATCTTTTGAAGAGTTATCATAAAAGTTTATAGGTTTTGGAATAAACACTGATGTTTTATTTTCTTGGCTATACATAGGGTTTAGCTCAAAAGTATTTAAATTTTGTTCCCCTGCTGCACTCCAATCAGTTTTATTACCAAAATGATAACCACCTCTTAAAGCTGTATTTACAGTGCTCTCTACTGGAAAAGCAAAGTTTACGCTTGTTGGAGTCCCATTGTGGCTTGTATCTCCATCGTCTGAATTTACTGCTCTTATTTTTTCAAGATCATACATAGTAACATATGTATCTCCTCCCCAGACCTCTGAAGTTGTTTTATTTAAATTACTCTCTATATGTCCTACAGATATATATTTATTTTTAGCTCTATCACTAAATGTATTTCCTCCATACTGATTGGTTAAAGTTCTTTTAACCATTGCTAATAGCTTTGATTTTGTATTGCTACTATTAGAAGGTGAGTACATAAACCGATGAAACTGAATTTCTGATAGTTCACCTGCAGATGGGTCTGACAATGGTGTAACAACAAATAAACTTTCTTCCCCTATACCTGTTAGTTTTTTATGTATTGAATTAATGTTGTTGTCATTTCCTCCTGACGGTTCGTTATACCAACTTTGATTATAAAATCCTGTATGCGATGTAACAGTATAATAAGAACTATTTATATAATCCAAAGGAGGGTACGCTTCTATTATTGTATCTATTATACTAGAATCAATATTTGAAACATTAATATGCCCTCCTCTTTCAAATTTAGATGAGTAAGATATATCGTATACCCGACCTAACCAAGCTGCATTTGTTGCTAAAGAATGGGATGTGAATATACTAGATATATGATTAGCATTTATAGCACCACTATTACCATCTCCCTCAATAGTTCTCCCATTTAAAGCTCCTGCTATTTTTACAAATAAACAATCTCCTGAAGGATATGTTTGATCAAATACAAAATCTGGTGAATCTATAGTAAATATATTATTATAATGTCTTTCATTATTATTACCACTATAGGCAGCACCTCCTGCCCGTTTGTATGGCACCTTCTCTTCAAAATAAGCATTTACTTCGCTTGGAGAACCAGAATCTTCCTTATGTACAGCAGTTTGTAAAAAGTTTACTATACCTGATCCTAAAACAGTTTTATCTTCTTGCTCTCTTTCTACTCTTACAATACTATATCCTCCTATTTTATCTTTAAGATCAAAAGGAATATTTACTGTAAACTCAATACCTAATGTATAAAGATTTCCTCCAAGATATGCTGGGGGCTCTGTAGCATATTTAAATATACTTAATATACTTTCGTATCCTTCTTGTTCTGCAAGACTCTCAAACATAGACTCTTGAGGATCTCCCCACTTATAACCATAGTCATAAATATCTATATATTCAAATAAATTTGCATAAGCACTATTTTGACTTAACGAGTTTGAACCTATATAAATATTACAACCGCTGGATGTAGCATAGTTTTGAGCTAAGGTATAATTAAATATTCCTCCTCTTTTTTTATGATCAAAATCATAATGGTCTGGAAATTTTATATCTGCAATCCAGTTAACAAATCCTGGATTACCTTGTAAATCATATAGTACAATACCAAATCTATATACTTCATCTCTTTGGTATCCTTTAAGATTAGAGACCGTATAAACAGATTTATAATCTGGAGTTATATCATTGTTTTCATTAGTGCAGTAAGGACTTTCCTGTAGAACTCCTTCTAGTACTGGTGCGGAGTCTGGAAAACTCCATCCACCAGCATTTCCTTGTAAACGTTTTTTAGTAAACTCATAAGAAACATATGGCCCTTCTCCACCTAAAGTAATACCGTCTTTTTTAAATTTGTATGAAGGAGCTGTGTAGAATTCTTGAGAAATAGCCACTGATTCATTGTACGGATTTATATCATCTGATGTTCTTATGTTTGTATTATCAGGATTCTGTACATATGTTTCAACTTGGTTGTCATTATCAACTGCTGTAATAGGGTGTTTTCTACCGTCTTTTCTAGCATATCTAAATGCTTGAGCATTAAACTGTAAACTAGAATCTGCATAACTTACATTACCTAAAAATAATCTATTATCTTTTTCTTCTATTGTTTTTGCTCTATTAGGTACAATATTTACAGCTGTAACATCTTCTAAAAGTATAGCAGAACCTTCCCCCATACTTCTATGTAATTTTTTATATTCACCAGACTCAGGTATATAATCTTTATTTAATAAAATACATTCTGAAACTGCGTTTAAACCATTGCTGTATATAGCTGCTATTTCTATACTATCAAAAGAAGGGTCTATATTATTTACTTTAACAAGTAAAGATTTATTAGTATCTTGTCCAGGCGTGGTGTTACTGTATTCATTATTTAGTTCAGGATCTTCGTTGTAAGACCAATATTGAGTTCCGTCTAAAACATGTGCAAAGTTTGTTACAGGAGAAAATCTTGTTTGAGAACCATCTTCTCTACTTAGTCTATAACAATACTGATACATTCCTGCAGGTAAAGTTCCTTGATCTGTAGATCTTTCTACACTTATTTTAGAAAAATTAATTATAGGAGAAAATTCTAAATCGTCTACAGATTTATTTTCTAGATCACGCTCTGCTATGTTTATAGTTTTAGGACTACTGTAGTTGTCTGTCCAGTAAACTCTTTGGATGTCTTCAGATTCGTATCTACCTATAGCTTCTAAGGCATCTACTTCATTAGAAAATAAATTAACAGCTGAATATACTGTGTTATAGTTACCATTATTTTTTATTGTGTTATATGTAATAATAGATCCCATTGTTATTGGTTTAGTATTATTACCTGTAGTAACATCGTATCTTAAAAAAATTACTATGGTATCTCTTAGAGTTGTATAACCAAGAACTTTGTAATTAGTATATGTTTCACTATTAGAACCTTCACCTGTAGTGTTAAATGAACTATTTAAAAAACTATATTCTGGTCCATATGTTTCTGGGTATACACCTGTTATATATTCTACACCTTTACACTCACAAATACCTTGAGGAGAAAAAGGAGAGTTTTCTACAGCAACGTGATCTTGTTCCATTGGCTCACATTGCAATTCATTATTTTCTAACCATGCATAAAAATGATCTTGATCTGTCCAAGGAATAAGGAAAACCCCCTCACAATCTACTAGACGCATTAATATATCACCATAAAGAACATAACTTAATCCTGCAGGAACTTCTTGGTATTCTGAACCAATCCCTTCAAGATCTGCTATATCTATTAATTGATTATAGTTAAAGTAAGAACTGTAAGTTTGATTAAAGGCTTCAAGATATAACTCAGGCGGAGTAATATAAGATGGTAGAAAAGAAATCTTTTGTTCATTACCATTAATGTTTACAACAACCCCTGTTTCTCCTGAATTATCCCCACTAGAAACTATTCTAATGTTTTGAGCATAAGTGTAGGTATTATTTTGAGGCACAGTTCTCCCTGCGTCCTGCATCATACCTCCTTGAAATGTATTTAAATCTTGATCCCTCATTAGCTATTAAAGTTTTTTCTTAATTCAGGTGCACCTAATGATCTAAAGAATGTTTCATGATGATTAACTCTTGGAAGTAATCTCATTACTTGATTTTTAATTGCTTCTATTTGGTCTATATTCGGCATCTTAGCTTTATTACCTGCTTGCCCTACATACCATTGCCACTCTTGTTCTGAATGTTGGAATATGTCTGATCTTATCTCTCCTTTTCTCCACCCAATATAATCTATTTTCATTGTAAGATACTTTTTTACTGCTAGTTGATAGCTAGTATCTTCTGGTATAAGAGGTAAACCTTCTTCATCTGTAGGTATAGCTAAATATGCCATACAAACCTGCCCTTCTTTTTCAGACAGTGTTATGTGATTATTATTAATATCAAATGTAATAGGCAAATTTTCAGAGTACATGGATTCTGTCATATCAAAAGTCATAAGACCAGAATAACCTAAGTTTAAATTATCCATCTCTCCCTCATCTCTTTGTTCATAAGAAACAGTACCATCTGTATCTGTTACTTTAACTAAGTTACCCCAGTTTCTTTCTTTAATTTCTGTTGATAAAGTAGTGTAGCCTTCTATACCACAGCATGCCCCATCAAGTAAATGATGAAAAGTATTACCAGAATACTCTGCAGGCATACCATTTACAGCCACTTGCTCTAAACTATAAAAATCACAAGGTAAATGTGCTCTATAATCTTTTATATCTAAATCAGGATTATCTTTATGTCCTGTTACTTTTCTTATATACTGTCTAGGGTGCCCTATTAAGTTAAGAGCTTCCTCTGCCCATTGCATACAATCAATCCACGGCAACTCAAATTGATAACCGTTGTCGGCATATACTTGCTCCATGATTGCTTTTAATGATATATATTTTCCGTTTAGTGCCATGTTGTTTTATTTTATTGTGCGGAGTCGTATTCAGCGCTTGAAGCACCTGTTCCTAATCCATTATTATAATCCCATTCTACTACTGTTGATACATAACAATATCTACTTCCACTATGCAGGTCAGCATCATCTTGTATAGATAAAACAACAAGCTCTCCAGATTCAAAATGTTTTGCGTTATCAAATACAAAATAAAACACGTGATTATCATCTGAATTAGAAATAGCATTACTTTCTGTTTCTTCTTCAGTCCAGCTACCTGTAGAAAACTGAGATCCATTTGGTCCTATGGTATGTATTCCTATAGTTCTATTTCCTGTATAAGCTATACTAGACATCCTCATTGTCACTGATACTATTCTACCATCGTAAGGAGCTATCATAGCTGCTTCTTCTTGGTATATAGTGGTTTGCTCATCTGTATCTCTCCAAGGTAAGTAGTGTTTTGTTGTACCTAAATCATCTATAAATGATTGTTGGTATATTTGTCTTTGTTTACCTGTTATTATACCTGTAACATTTAAGTTACCTGACTGATCTACAGTTAAAGCATCAGTAGCATTATTAGCTACTTTAACTTTAAAGTTACCCTCATCATTCCTCATTACAAGGTCATCTCCTGTACTGACCATACCCATAGCATTTGTTCCTGCTGTTGAGTTATCCTGAACTCTAACCATGCAATCTGCATCTGTACTTATACAGTTTATTGCTACATTACCAGTTTGAGGGTTTACTGTTAAAGCGTTAGTTGCACCTGTTATATCTAAATCTGCACAAGACAAAGTTCCTGCAATAGAAGTATTACCACTACTATCAAAAGTTATACAAGTGGTACCATCATCATCTTTTATATCGTTACCTCTAACAGTTAAATCTGAAACTGAAACATCTCCATTAAAATAGGAAGTTCCACCACCTACGTAAAGAGAGTAAGCATTAGTAATAGTTTGATTTGTATGTGCTACTGGTGCTCCTTTTACGTGTAACGTAGCAGCTGTAGTAGTTGTTACGCTTGAGTTTGTTGCAAGTAACCTAGGGTTTTCAATTGTTGTATAAAAGAATGCATTTACGGTTCCAGAAGCAGAAGTGTTAGTATCTGTTATATCACCACTATCTACATGTAACGCTACACCATCATCACTTGGTGTTATATTTTTATCACCATCTAATGTTACTTTTTCTTCAAAAGTTTTTGCTCCAGTAAACGTTTGGGTAGTGGTTAAGTGTGCTGTATCTGCATCTAAATAAGCACTAGCAATAGCAGTGCCCTGCCAAACACCAGAATTTATTGTACCTACACCTGTAATATTAGATTGGTTACCTACAGATAATAAACCTGCATTAGTCATTGCAGCTGTACTACCCATTGTAAGCGTACCTGCTATTGTAGTTACAGATGTAGCTCCATTACCTACTGTAACATCTACCTCATCTTCAGCATTACCACTAGCTATAATTAAACCAGGCTGCGACTCTGCATCATGACTTGCTACACTAAGTGTTAGCTTACCCTCTTCAGAACCATCATCTGCTTCTTGTATCTCTCCTAATATTTGAGCATATGTATGTGGGCCATTACCTACAGCATCTTCAGCATCAAATTTTATCACACCAATATCATCACCATCTGCTCCAGTTGTAGATGTTCTATCAAACACAAGTGAGGGAGCTTCAGCATCAGAATTAGTATTTGATATTAATAATTGAGGTCTAGCACTAGTTGAAGAAATAATAGTAAAATTACTACCATCAAATTTAAGATTGGTGTCTGCAGTCAAAGCACTTGTGCCATTACCTCTTAAAATTTGACCACTCGTAAATGTAGTAGCCCCTGTACCACCATTAGCAACTGCTATGGCAGTACCATTCCATACACCGCTTGTTATTGTCCCTACACCTGTTATGTTAGACTGATTAGCAACTTGAATTAAACCACTACTATTTATAGCTGATGTAGAACCTGTAGTTAAACCACCATCTATAGTTAAATTACCTGTTTTAGTTAAAGTAGCAGCAACATTTAAACTACCCATAGCTGCGGAACTAGCTCCATCTGATAGATTAGAAATGAATTGGAATTGTCCTCCCCCACCACTACCTTTACCATAGCCTGCATAAAATTTTAGATCTCCTCCTGCGCTATCAGCTGCTCCCCCACTACCTGCAAATATCTGAAGATTGCCTCCTACACCATCACCGTGGTCTTTTCTTTTAATACTTGCAGAACCATTGTCATCATCTCCAATTGTTAAATCTTCTGAATCATATGTAAGACCACTCTCTGCTTGTATAGCACTAGTTCCATTACCTGTTAATACTGCATTACTTGTAAATGTTGTTGCTCCTGTGCCACCACCTTCTACACCTGTTGTAGCTATTGTGCCTGTTAAATTAGGTAGTGTTAGAGTTTTATCAGAGCCTGTAGTGTCTGCCGCTGTAAGTGTGGTTTCAAATTCATCAGCAGTAGTTCCCTCAAATTTAATATCATTACCAGACACTGTTAAATCTCCTGCTACAATTAAATTTCCTCCTGTTATCGACTCTCCCTCACCTGCTGAAGCAAAATATTCAACACCGTTTTTATCAAATAATTTAGTAACACATATTCCTCCTTCATGATCAGTTTTATAAAATACTCCATTAGAATCAGCTTGTAAAATATTATAGCTTGCTACATCCGTGCCTGTTAAATTTTTAGACACCATCCCTTCTACTTTTATGGGATTTGTTTTATCTTTTACATGAAGTTTATGGGTAGGAGATTTTACTCCGATGCCTATCTTAAATAAGGTAAACATATCAGAGGATTTTTCTCTAACTTTTTTCCAAAAGGATATTATATTATTTGTAACTGCCATTTAACATCTACATCTCCATCGCCTTAACGACTGATTAATTCTTGAGTTTCTATCTTTAGCTGTAGCTGCTCCAGTTCTTCTTCGTTTCATTCCACACATTCTAGCACAAAAAGACTTACGTCTTTTGGCTGACTTACTTCCCTTCTTTACATCACCAGTTACAGCGGTTTTAAGTTTAGATCCAGGATTAGCTCTACGATAGGCTTTTACACCTTTCGCTGTCATACCTGCACCTTTTTTAGTGGGTCTAAAATTACCAGATTTTACACTGGTTTTTATACCCATACCTTTCTTTTTAGTTGCTGCCATAATTAATACCCTCCTCCAGAACTACTTGAACCAGAACTACTTGAACCTGAAGAAGGTGTTCTTACAGTTGTTGTTCTTGTAGTAGGAGTTGTTCTTACAGTCGTAGTTCTATTTGATACACTAGTAGCTGTTGCTACTCTTTGCCCTGTAGTATCATTACGTAAATGGCCTACTTTAACCTCTACATCTATAGATAAGCTAGAAACATATTCTCCTGCCTCATGTTTAACGTATCTTCCGATTGTTCTCATAAGATAAAAATCATTATCTTTTTCTCTTACCATAAAATGGTAACCTATTGGTGCTTTTACTTTTGCTGTTGTCATAATTACATAAAATAATCTAATTCACGTTCTTTATCTTTTAATATACTAGCTAGTCGTCTTGTATTGGTTCTAGTTGGAATAAAAGAGTATGCTGTTATATTTTTAACTATACCTTTTGTCCAATAAAATCTATACTTGTAACCACCAGTGTGATCATTTAGATGATAAATACGCTTCCCTAACTTCTTGCTTTTAGCCCAATCAATCTTTAACTTATTCTTATCATCATATTTCATTTTAGATTTCTTAACTCTAATAGTCCCTAATCTATAAGGTAATCTCATTTCTTCTGAACTTATTAAAATCTCATCTATAAATAATTTATTAAACTCATCGCATATTTTTCTATATATTTTTTTATCTACTTGTAACTCTTCTATTGTATTATCTTTATAATGTTTATATGCATCATCAGATCCATAATCTTTTTTATATGCTCCTAATCCTCGTTTAGTATTTTTAAACATTATTTTTGAGTGTTAGGTTGAAAATCTGATTTAGAGTTATTAGAAATATCTGTTAAAGTTTCTATAAAAGGTTTCATATTTAAAGCTAGCATCTGTTGTTTTATTAGATCAAGCATAGAAGTAGATAACGGGTAGTCATGATGATCAGCATTGTACGAAGGCTCTCCGTTAGAGTCTAAATATTTTTCTACATCTCTAGGATTTTGCCAAACACCTTCTACTTTAACTTTATCTAATAGTGGGGCATCAGGGCCCACAATATATACAAAACTATCTAATAGAAAAGCACATGTCATTCTTTTAGTATATTTATTAGTACCTGCCCAAGGAGCTCTGTTATAAGGTATCACATGAAAATTTGGAGATAATATCCCTGTAGGGCCTATAGCTGTAATCAAATCACTGTGCGCAGTCTCTATTGCGTTTGGTACTTTTATTTTAGATCTCATAATATGTAAGTCTCCTGATAATCCACATGTAGTTCCTGATACAGGTTCTACATCTAAACAGTGTATCACTTGTTTTATATTATCCGATATACTACGACGTTTATTTAGATCTTGTCTTATAAATTGTGCTCTCAAGCTGTTTACTTGAAACTCTATTTGACGATCAGATATAATCTCATCGTCAGATTGTATACCACCTCGAACAAGGTTTTTAATATCGTATACTATTTCTTTTATTGTTGCCATCTATTTTAAATTAACTTGTAAATATCCTTCACATCCTTTTTCTTTATTCCATATATAAGCCTGCGCTTCTCGTTTACTATGATACCCCATCATTTTATGCCAGGCATCATTAGTTGCTATACTGGGTAGAAACCTTACTTTGACTCCCGAGAACGTGTTAACGATTTCTCTATGTTGGTGTCCGCAGTGCACTTCTCTATGTTCGCATTCTGCAAACATTGCTGGCATCTCGGTTGCCATAAGAAGGGGCATGTCTGCTGGCTTCTCTTTATCCCCATGTGTAAACATAAGCATATTGTTTCCGTATTTGTAATACTTTCTTGACTCATAACTATTATATACTGTCACTGGTTTATAATTTCTATACCAAGACTCCATTACTTCTCCTATATAAAACATACGTTCAAAGTCATGGTTACCTTGCACTACTATAACATCTACAGGTGCAAACGCAGATAGATAATCTATCGCTTTAACCAATAACTTCCAATAACCTCTAAAAGTTTGTTGCCATTCTTCAGCATCATGCTGCGGCGTACCTTTAGTGGTGGCTCTACTGTATCCTTCAGAGTTAAGACCATCGTTACCAATAGGTAATATAAATCTTTCTATATTTAATCCTTTAGCTTTTTTATGTAACTCTTTTATAGTGTTCATAAAATCTAAATTATTATCCTCTTGAGATACACTTCCTATCTTACCATAATGAAAATCAGGTAAAGATATTTCGTAGGCTACAGGAGATCCCTCTTTGAAGTCGTAGTTAGGAACTGCAACTTCTGGGATATACTGTTTCATTTCTTCAAAGAACTCTTTTTTAAACTGCTTAAGATTAAATCCATTTTCTTTTGTTACTACAGAAAATCTATAATCACCATTAGCAGCTTGCCAGTGTTTAACTGACTTTACATCTTGTTTTTTTATTCCCCTCTCTTTTAGATGCAAATCAAGTTCGGGTATATATAAAGGATCTATGTCCCCTATATTTTGTGTTTCATTTACGTTATCATTACTATCTTTCCATCCATACCCACCTGCGTATTTTCTAACTCCTCTAACAACCTTAGCTATATTGCTTTGGTCTATACCTAGCGCACCACTTGCTTCATAGATACTAGAGAATTCATCAATAACGTTTCCTTCTCGATCTAACTGTTGTATCATTTTTTTCTAATTTTTTCTATACTCCTTCCAGCAAAATAAGCACCGTACACGGTGATTAATAGTGTCTGGTAGATAGGAATATAGGCTGGAGATATAACAAATTCTCCTAAATTCCCATCAAATATAGAAATAATTATGAACATTACTGTTAAAAAGATACAGATCAACGGTCTAATGTTTTTACTTAGCCAGTTGTCAGACTTCATATCAGCCTCCCAACGACGTGTTACTTGCTCCTGGCCTTTAGCTTCTGCGTCTAACAAAATTTGTTTCATCATACGCTTGGCTTCCATGCGCTCTTCATCTGACGTACTTAGTTTATCTACTACGTCTCCAATCTTCTCAATGGTGTTTCCACCTAAAAAACTTAATAACTTACTCATTAAAGTGCTTTTATGTTATCACTTGCATGTCTATAAGCTGTTTTACCTTGATCGTTTTTATAAGCTTCTA
>CAACVD010001350.1_pt1 | contig 11807 bp, 22 predicted proteins | sample 2381771 | NCBI WGS metagenome assembly CAACVD01 (sample SAMEA5211965, study PRJEB30684) | marine metagenome | biome: Marine; feature: Epipelagic; material: Water | collected 2015-10-15 | depth 15 m | reverse complement strand
CAGAAAAGACAAATAGCAAAGAAAGGTGGTGAATAATGGAAAATTTACTTTCATTTTTATCAACAATCAATCAAGTACCTACTATGACACTTATATTAATATTCGTGTTCGGTTTGATACTTGGACTAATGGTGGCAAGTGGCTACGAAACTTACAAGTACACAAAGTTTCTTAACTCTTTGAAGCCAAAAATAATACAACTAGAAACTAACCTACGAAAAATGCGTGAGCTAAACGACCAGCTTCGCTTCGTAGAACTGCAAAGAGCAGTAGAAATGGACGGTACAGAATGAGTGCAAATGTAGAAACTATGTTTAGTGCGGTGGAAACCCCTTGGCATAGATTAGGAACTGTAACTGATGACGTGTTAACTGCACAAGATGCATTAGTTACTGCTGGATTAGATTGGTCTGTTAAGTTAGAGCCAATCTACTTCCAAACCCAACAGGAAACCATAAAAAATATTGCAAGTAAATTTGCAGTAGTTAGGCAAACAGACGAGAGTTGCTACGGTGTTGTCGGTAACAGATATACACCCGTGCAAAACTTAGACGCGTTCAACTTTATGGACACATTAGTAGATAGCGGTGACGCTAAATACGAAACTGCTGGAAGCCTAAATGGTGGTGCAACAATCTTTATACAAATGAGATTGAACACCATATTACCAATTGACAATGATGAGGTGTTACCTTATATGTTGTTAACCAATAGCCATGACGGAAGCGGTGCATTAAAAGTATTGATGACACCAGTCAGAGTGGTCTGTTCTAATACGTTGAGGTGGGCATTGTCCAAACCAACTAAGAACTCTATATCACTTAGGCATACCAAATCTATTACTGGTAAAATAGATGAGGCAAGAAATATTCTTGGCTTAACAGAATTGTTCTACGATTCTTTCAGTCAAGAAGTCAACAACCTTATAGATACGGAAGTCACGAATACCGTGTTTACAGAATTGATTGACAAGGTATTTCCAATGCCTGAGTTAAAAGAGGACGACACAACCAGCGTCAGACAATACAATAATACATTGTCTATCCGTGAAAAAATTGTTGACAACTACAACAAAGAAAAAAACAACGGCAATGATAATGGTTGGGGTTTGCTTAACGCTTACAATTCCTACGAGTTGTGGCAAAAGCACGTCAGAGGTGCAAAGACCAAAGACGCCAAGCTAGAAAAACAAGCTGGAAACCTAATATATGCAGACAGTGAATTAACAAATACTGTTGCAAAGGAATTGGTGAAACTATGAAACTAGTCGGAATACAAGAGATAGCGTCAATGCTTCGTGTAGATAGAAGTACAGTTATCTCTTGGCGACATCACGGCAGATTGCCTGAGGCGGACTTCGTTATTAGCGGTGTCCCAATATGGTATACAACAAAGATTGTTGACTTTTGTAGCGTGGATTCTTTTATCCAAAAGAAAGTCGACAATGATATTGTTGCGAGCCTAAGTGGATAACGCTAGAACTGTTGACTGGTTTAGAGGCGAGTATATCCCGAGAAAAATTAAAACTAAAATGGACTTAATCCGTTTTGTTCTTTTGAAGTATCGGGATAACGAGCCAATCAGCAATGGTGAGTTCGTATACGAATTGCGTTGCGCTAGGTTTGGTGGTTATCTACACACCCTTAGAGATGAGGGTTGGCAAATCCAAACAGTTGCAGGCAAGAGAAAAGGTCACTTCGTTTATTACTTGTTAAGTCACCCACTTGACGAGCGTAAAGAAAACCAACTTAGATTGGTGGCGGATAATGCCTAACGTAAGAAATAAACATTGGTGGACTTATCAATTTGTATTTAAGTTTGGTGACGGAAGTATAAAAAATTATTCTTTCACAACCAATCGTGGATACATATATGCAGACGGCATTGCCTTTAACAATGCAACGTGGGACGGTACCCGTGACTATTTATATGCGGGTAAATATAAAGCTGAGGTGCCTAATGACAAATAGACGCCAACGCAGAAAACAAAAATCCAAAAAAAAATACAAAGGTCAAAACAGACCTGAGCAAAGAACGAGTAGAAAGCGAGGACGATGAATAAGGATAAACTTATCGTAGCACAAGTAGTGTTTAAAGGTGCTATCGATTTAGTTGCAAATAAAAATATAGAGCTAGATGATATTTCTAGTTTTATGAGTAAGCACATTGATGAGATTATGCAATATGCTGAAAACCCAGCAGGGAATAATGGACAACCACCATTCAAAAAAACGGTCAACTTACCAGCAGAAAGTGATTTGGTATGTCCAATATGTAAGTCTATGGTTTACGATAACCGTGAAACTAAGACTTCACCAAATCAGCCGAACTTCAAATGCTCTAACACTAAGACATGTGAGTACGGTAAAGAATACAAAGGTAAGAAATCGCCGTGGGCTAGTTGGTCTGATGAACCTACATTAGATATGAAAAAAGGATACGTGCCTCAAGTTACGCCTGAAGCAAATCCCGATGACATATTCTAGTGGATTATGTATCAGTAGACGAATACTACGCCATTGTGCCTGAGTGGGTAATTGATTTACCCATTTCAGCACAAGCGGTGCGCCTTTATGCAGTACTGAATAGATATGCAGACAAAGATAACGGAACTTGTTTTCCGTCAATATCAACGTTAGCAAAACGAATGCATACTTCTAATTCTACTGTAAAGCGTGCTTTATCTGAACTAAAAGACTGCGGGGCGGTTTTATGTGAAGCTAGATTTGACGCCAGTACTAATGAACAGACTAGTAACCTGTACACAGTAATGCGTAGAAATCCTTTCATATACGAACAACCCCCAGTCACAGATGAACTGCACCCCAGTACACCTAAGAGCCACAAACTAAAGTCAACTAAACAAAGAACTAATGGACATCTTTATGTTGCTTTAGAAAATGCTATGGGATACAAACCCCGTACAAATGTGGAACGTGGTGGGTGGAATAAATGCGTTAAGGAATTAGCAGAAGTGGGCGCAACGCCCGATGATATTGAGTTAAGAGTAAAGATGTATCGTGAAAACTGGAAAGGCATTACGGTAACTCCTTACGCTTTGGTAAAACATTGGTCATTGCTTGCGGACTTTATAAAAGAAGTTCCAGTACCACATGACTGCGAAGCAGACGGTCACGGCTGGGTTGACTTAGACGTCATAGACTTTTGTCGTTTCTGTAAGTTAGAGAAAACTAAGAATACAAGCTAGACTTGTTACGGGATTTAGTAGGAATAGAGCCGTAAGAGAACTACGGACGGGCTTAAATTATACCTCCTTTCGGTCACGCAAGTGACATTGGGTTGCCTTGTTTAACACCTACTTATCCCCAAACTCATATCCCAAATTTTTAAGAGCTTCAACACAGACATTTTCTAAATCATCAAGTTCAAAACTAACTATGCCCTTAGTTGAATTGTCGGGCATACTTACTTGTATAAAAGGTTTACCCATACCACCAAATGCCCTATGAGAATCATCACTTTGTTTTTTACATTTATAAAAGAACGTTGAAAGTGGATTACATTGTTTACCAGCTTTTACTTCAACCCTTAAACCAGTAGACCAATTTTCCTCGTGAGCGTCTGCACCGTGAAACCTATTATCTTGTATACCTAATTTTTTTCTAGCTAGGTTTTGTTTTCTTCTTCCTTTTGCTCGGCTTCTTCTGTTAATGCAAGTTCTACATTTACAATCTTTTTTATAATCGCCCGAGTTACTACATCTACCAGCTTGCCTAGTTTGTGAATTAGGTTGTCCCGTACCCGACCAACCAGCGTGCCTACGTTCTTTAAATTCTTGAAATGTTTCATTTTCTGCGTCCCATTTTGCCCTACCCGTTGATTTTTCTTTCGGCATACTGTAACCTCTTTTCGTATTCCTCATCAGCGCTTCCGCATTCTTCCATTTTAGTTCTGTAATATGACACAATACTTATGCGTTCAGCGTCATCACTATTCATTTCTAATTTTGTATTTCCATGATATTGATGAGCGTCAAATATTAGTAAATCTCTATCACCCATTTTAAAAGCAATTCTAAATTCAGGTAGTACCAAATACCCACCTTGACAATCGCCTTTCTTAATACAAGCCAAAGTTGAGATACCCTCATCTAAATCACCTTTATCAGTATGCACACCAGTAGGGTAAGAGTTGTTTACAGTTATAGTTGTAAAAGGCGTTCCCTCAATAACCCAGTCTTTATTTGTTCTGTTAACAAATTCCATTTGAGCGTTATATTTTTCGGGTGCAAACTTTTTCATTTGTTCACCAATAAAAACAAATAATGGAAATAAACTTTTATATTTATCAAACTCTTTACCACTAAACGCAGTCAACCTACAATATTGTTGAGCGCCAACGGGGTCAAGATTACCAATAATAGCCGAAGCAATACTTTTTGCCGTATCAGTTCTAGTACCACCGCCACCTCTTTTAAGTCTAGGCAAACCACTAGCCAATCCTCTGTTGGAAGTTTGTTGTGATTTTAAACTGTGTAATACATCATAAGAATTATCTGCTAAATTTTTTGGAATAACTTCTTTTAAATAAATAGCACCAACTTGCCCATTAGGAAACCTAACTGTTGTATCTTTTGTTATTAAAATGTTGTAATCGTTTTCGGTTAAAATCTTTCCAATCTTTTGCTCTAGCTCTTTTTCAGAAATTTTTGACCTCAATCTTATATCAATCAAGACTGTCCTCCGTAATCTAACCAACCTTTTTTTTCATATAGCTCATCATACCATTTTGCTTTAAAGTTAACCGCAATCTCATCAACAACATTTCTATATTCTGCTTGTTTGTATTTAGATATATCAATTTGTTTTATTATTTCAATCATTTCATTTATATCTTGCATTATGCACCTTTCTGTATGGGCAGTTACACCCTAGACGTGTAAACACCCTCTTAAAACGGCTTAAAACAGTCTGTTAAAAGCCCATAAACACTACGTTTATTCCTTATCACGATAATTATACAGTTTAATTAGCCATTCATCAAACCTTTCATCACCCCACGTTGCAAACTTAATATCAAAATATTTTGGTTTATTTTTGATTGGTTTGTTCAAAACAAACTGTGGAAAACGTTTTATTAAATATTTACTATCAATAATTCTTGCTTCATCTCTATTGTATGAATTATTATTGTGACCACCTTTGCCGAAGTAATCATTTTCAAATGCTACGCTTCTATTAATTACAACTTTCTTATATTTATATAAATGTTCAAGACTCCAACTGTAATCGTCCATGTCTAATATTTTGTTATCAAATTCAAAAGTACTATCTTTTTTCCACAAAACTGCTTTACCATGAACAAAACCCCTATGCGACCATTTATTACAATTAAACATTGGATTCTCAGTAACGGCAAACCCGCAAATGTATGCACCAATATTCTCAGCCCTGTTAATAGATTCAGTAACTGCTTCGAGTAATCTTTCTTGTGTTATTTCTGTATTCCAAATTTCACGCTTGAAAGCACTATCAGTTTCATAATCAACTTTATCTTGTTTTTCAAAACCAGCTTTCCAACCTATAATTTTTTTTATATCATCATCTAAAAACAAAACCCACTCAGATTCATCAACATATAAGTCAAGTGCGTTTTCTATTTGATATTGTTTACCACCTGTACCTGTTTTAGCTTTTGTAATTTTTATATTTGCATTTGGATAATTAGCTTTATATTTTTTATATTCGTCTTGATTATGAACTAATAAAACTACATTAAGATTTTGAAGTTGTTTAAGTTCTAATGTTTTTACTCCGTCATACTTACCGTAAGTTGGAATAAATATTTTCACCTGTTATACCAAGATTTTTTTTTCTTTTTAAATGCATATTCTAAACAGAATAAAATAGCTTCAGATGTATTTATTTTTTTATTTTTAGAAATAGCTAAAATCATATTTTTAAATTCTTTATATTGTTTATCAAGTAATGATATTGGAATATCGTTCAAAGGTTTACCAGCATTTTTAGAAACTGCATTTGCCCTTTCAATTTTTATTTGTTCTAGTTCTTGTTCAGATAAAGCATAGCCACCCTCAAACTCCTCAAAATCTGTTATATCAACTTCATCAAATTCCGCAGCTAAGTCATCAACATCATCTGCGTCAAAACCAGTACCAGCAAGTTCACCAGCATTAAGTAAGTCAGTTAACATTTCTGTTATAAGTTCCCCGTCATATCCTGCTATATCATTAAGACGATTATCAACTAAGACTATTTTTTTTGCTTGAGCTTTATCTACGTCTACATAAAAAACGTCACACTCTTTCCAACCCAACTGCTTCATAGCAAGGTAAGTATGGTTACCAGCAAGAATAGTTTCATCTTTGTTTACAATAAGCGGTCTAAATTGTCCGTTCTCTTTTAAAGATTCAGCAATTAAATCTACATTACCAACTCTTGGATTACCTGTATATTGTTTTAATTTAGATAGCTTTACAGTTTTCATAATCCTAAATCATCAAAAGTATACTTAACTGCATTGTAAGTAGCTTCAGTAAGGTTGCATTTCATTTCCTCAGCCAACGCGCTAACCCATTTTTTATATTGAGCAAACTGTTTATCGTCTAAGTACAAAACAATATCGTGAACTGCTTCTGCTTTTGATTTAGGTTTTTCAACGACTTCCTCAAACTCTGTATCGTGGTCATCTATATCACTATCAATACCAGCAAGTAACTCATCAATTTCTTTTGCATTAAAACCTGTACCAATGTAATCACCACTATCAACAATCTCTTGCAACATTTTACTAAGAAGCTCATCATCATAACCAGCTATATCACCAAGTCTGTTATCAACAAGAACAATTTTCTTAGCTTGAACTTCGTCAACATCAACGTAGGTAACAATACAAGTTTTCCAACCTAGTTGTTTCATAGCTTTCCATGTGTGATTACCTGTAAGAATTGTCATATCCCTTTTATTTACAGTCAAAGGACGATATTGCCCGTGCTGATTTAAACTTTCTGAAATTTTATATATATCACCCTGACGTGGATTATCAGGATATTCATTAAGGGTATCAATATCTACTTCATTTAGCTCTAACATATACTCTCCTTACGTAGCATTATACCAACTCTCTGATTGGTGTGTTTTAAAATCAACATTTTCAGTATCACCTAAGCCAATACAGTTCCATGTACCATTTTTAAATTCAAGCTGATTTGTTGTATAATAATCAAAATCATATTTTTTCTTTTTCAAAAATCTTGTTAAGGCGTATGGTCCTGTGGTCTGTAAAACAAATCTTTTTTTCCAAGTTTTATAAATATCCATATTTGATTTTTTATCTATTTGTATTTTTATATAATCTAGAAAGTCAAGTGCAAATAAATTACCTTTAGATACTTGTAGTACTTCATTTGTTATATATTTAGTATTACGATTACCATTACATTTATCTAAAACAAAATACAATTCTTTATCGTTTTTAATTTCACACTGTGGAAAGACATCTAAATCAACATAAATTCCACCATGTTTATGCAATATTAATAACCTAATAATATCAAGTTTCATAATTTTATACCTTGCACTAAGGTACATATCTAAATATTGCGGATACTCAAAAATTAATTGGTCACACTCTTTTTCGTCCCAAAGTTTATATTGATAATTATTTTCTCTACACCACAGTTGAAAAGCTAACTTACTTTCTGTAAATAACTTGTTCATACCATTGCCGTAGAAATCCCAATATATTTGATGAACGTTCATTTATCACCCCAGCAATGCTTACTACTGTTCCAATGAAACCAGCCGTCATTGTATACAAGCCAACTTGCTACCGCAGTAGAAGTTTCAGCGTCGTATCTATTTTTTTTAATATTTAGTTTTGGCTTTAACCAAGCCCACGTCTTGTCGTTAAATTGCCAAAGACCTATATCCCTAGTTCCGTTTGTGTTTTTACCAACTGCATTTGAACGTCCAGAGCTTTCACAAAAAATAATACGCATAGCTTTACTTACATCTTCAGTTTTAAAGTATTTCTCAATTAGGGGTTGCCAATCTTGGACAACTTGTACTTGTTGTTGCCCTTTACGACAATCAATATATTGACGAAACTCTAAAGGCGTTTCAAACGTTGGTGTGGTGCAACTTATTAACGTGCTCAATAGTAAGGGAATCATCTGTGCTTTCTATAACTCTTAATATACCTTTACCCAAATTTTGATACGAAAAGTTATCACCTTGTTGTATAACCAATCTTACCTTAGTTCCGTCATTTTCTATGGCTACAATATCCATACTCAATTATAAATTAACAATTAATATATTGCTATAAAACTCTTAAATTATCCCAACCCTGTTTGTTTACGGTAAATGTCAAAACACCTTGCTTCGTACCAAATCCAGTACGAGCAGTAAATTCATGCGATTCGTCAAGGCTAGGTGCTTGTATCCAAGTACGTCCTTTTTGTTCAACCACTCTTAAATGATGAAAATGACCTGATACAAGAATAGAAGCGCCACCTATTGGAAGCCAACCATACATTTGACCTTTCCAAAACTTTTCCATTTTAAGCCATGGGTCACCACCACCAGCAGTCATGTGACCATGTGTAAACCCTATATGATGACCTTTAACTTCAAGAACTAAATGATAATCGTTAGGTACAACAACTTTTACGTGCTTATATCTAGGTCGCCCTTTTATTATTTCACCTACAATTTGTAAAGCTGCCGTATCACTGTTATCTAATTTATTAGTAACTACTTGACCTTTGCTTGACCTATTTTCACCGTGGTTTCCGGGAACTCCACCAAGAATAATTTTTGGTGCTAAACCTAGTAACCCGTCAAGAACTTCAAGAATCATAACCCTAGTTAAATGCTCTTGTTCTGTTTTACTAAGTTCAATATTAAATGGTTGGTGGTCAAAGAATCCAAAGCAGTTTTCAATTAAATCACCTAATCCAATTATATAAATTTCATCTATGGTGCATGTTTTGTTAAGTTCTTTTATATTTATTTTGGCTTGTTTAATAGCCCTACGTATATGTTCAACTGTTTTAAGACTTCCCCAATCTTTCTTACCAAGTTGCCAATCAGCTAGAAAGAAAAAATATGCGGTGTCACCTTTAGTTTGTTTAACCTTAATAGGTTTTTTATTTTTAATTTCTTGTTGTAATGCTTCAAAATATTTATCTTTCTCGGGGTGTTTACGTTTTATAATTGCCTTAAAAGCATACATTTGTTCAACCTTACCGCCTTTAAGTTGTGTATCCCACGTAGAAAATTTTATTGTATCTTGGTCTATGTAAAATTCTTGAGGGTCAAAGCCCCAGCTAGTTAATAAAGAGTCATACTTAAAATTGTTGTCTGCTGGTTGAACATGAGTAATACCACCGCTATTTGTTCCTTTGTCAAAACTAACGGTAGGTTTCCAACCACTAGGATAATAATTGTTACCCAACTCAATATTGTGTGTTACGTCCTGTCGTTTTTTTATTAAAGACTTAACGTCTTTCTTTTTCATACAAAAATTCTAGTGAATTAAATGTAGTAAATACCAAGTTAAGAAATTAGTTTAAAAACGTTACAAGGGTAGCAATAGATATACCTGCTATAATCCAGCCGTATATTTCCTGCCGTGTAGGTCTAGTTTGTAAATCTTTTTGTATGTCCTCTAGTTTTGAATATATTTTATCAATATCAGCCATTAAGACTCCTAACATTTCTTTTTGGGTGTATCCATTATCAGACATTATCACAATGTTCACTTCCGTGTTTACAGTTACATATTTGTATAAAAGAGCCGTCAGCTTCAGAAGTTACTAAACACATTATCAATGACCGTGCATTTGAGCTTCTAAGTAAGCTATTCTATTTTTAATATCATCAAGTTGCCAAGTTTCAAGCTGATTTGTTTCTAATACTGTTACTTTCTTAAGTAAATCTTGCCACTCCCATTTCATTAATTCGTATGATTGTGTATCTTGTGGAGGGTTATTTAATTCAGAAATATACCTAGCTTGAAAGTCCTCGAGTTTCCACTCTAAATCTCTAACTTCATTATCTAAATTTTGGTAGTTAGCCCTTAATGTTGTTAACTCAGTTTCTAAATATTCAGCGTCGTATGCAACTTGCTCAAGCTGATAAATCTTTTCATAAAGAATTGCAATATCATTTGATACCATTGTGCTTTCTTTTAGTTGATAAAATTCATATTCAATATTATTCATACGGTCATCAATACCCGTAAGAGTTTGCAATACCGCGTTAAGAGATTGCACACCAGCGCCAACTGACGACATCAAAGCAATACCAGTAACAACCAAACCTAGATTGTCCTTAAGTTTTCTAAGCACTACCTACCGCCACAACAACCGCTACCGCAACAGTCCATTACCCACCTACTTTAAATAATATTTCTCTAATAACTTCTTCAATAATAATTAGGTTTTGATTAAAGCCTACGATACTTTCTTGATAAGCATTTACTTGTGCGTTTAAAGTTGCAACTTGTTGTTGCATGTCATTAACAGTTTTAAACAACCAACCGACTAAAGCTGCTAAACCACCTTGCAATATTTGACTAAGATTAACTGTTGCTTTCATTAGTCTTCAAATGTTGCTTTGGGTTTATACTGTTCCAATCCGTTCTGTAATACTGACAATGCGCTAGTTAGAAATGCTACACCAATAAGCTCAACTATATCTGCATTAATAATCCCTGTGGATTGAGCAAGATATAAAGAGATTGCTGACTGTAAGCCTGTTCTAAATGCTTTATTTAAAATGAATAACCAATAGCTTTTACTTTTCATATTCTCCTTGTTCATTTCAAATACTACCACCAAATTGCCTACGGTTGTAATCTTTGCATTTTTTATTTCCACAAAGGAACATTGAGGTCTTAGAGTTAAATATTAAAACTTGTTTGCATTTGGGACATGAAATATTTATAGGGCGACTCCCCGTTAGATTATATTCTTGTCCTCCATTTTAGCTTGCAGTATTTTGATATTCCCATTAATCTCAGAAAGTTTTTCTTCTATTTCATTGGGTTTAGTTTGAAAAACCTTAACTTCACTATCTAAATTTATTTTAGAATATTTAATAGTAACCTTTTCCCCAGCTAGTAATTTACTTGCTATTTTTGGATATAGCTTTTTGTAAGCGTCACCCGAGCCACCAACGAAACCGTCTATACCTTTGTCAAGGTCTTGTTGAGTTTCACCAATTAGCAAACAACCGCTGGTGTGAGAATCAGTATTCCCTGTGTGAATTAGTATGTACTCAAATCCGGGAACGTCTTGAAGCCACAACATACCATGGTGCATTGAGCCATAACGTTTTGTATACTTTGCATGAAACCCACCAACTTTCCTAAATTTTATTTCGTATTCACCCTCTGGTATACAAGTTTCGTGCATTACTTTGACTGCTTGATATTGGTCTTCTAACGTGTAACACTCAAAAACTCCGTTAACAAATAGCAAACCATTAGTAGCGTCTTGACCAAACTGTGTCCTAATGACATCAAGTTTCATTAGCTAGGTTTTGGGTTATCGTCTTTGACTTTTTTAATAGCTTTGTACCAAACGCCTGTTTTATCTAATTTACCTGCGTCAATATCCCAATAGAGTTGGTCTAGTTGGTCGCCAATACTAGCAAAGGCTTCTTGCCTTGCTATTATGTAGCCATTATCTTGTGTGTCTAATTTAGATTGTGCTAAATCTTCAATCGCTTGGTCGTACTCTGCGTCTGTAAACTCTCGTCTCTCATTATTAACTTGAGCATACATTGGCTTTGCAGATTCAATCTCTGAAGTAGCTT
>CAACVD010001349.1_pt1 | contig 11807 bp, 6 predicted proteins | sample 2381771 | NCBI WGS metagenome assembly CAACVD01 (sample SAMEA5211965, study PRJEB30684) | marine metagenome | biome: Marine; feature: Epipelagic; material: Water | collected 2015-10-15 | depth 15 m | reverse complement strand
CATCACCTGGTATGATGTTTATGGAACAAGCAGCTTATGTAGGTGATGTAATGTCCTTTTATTTAGATAATCAATTACAAGAAACCTTTACTACATTAGCTAGACAAACAAATAATTTATATGAGCTAGCTTATATGTTTGGGTATAAACCTAAAACTACTACTGCAGCCCAAGTCGAAATAGATTTATATCAACAAATCCCAGCTGATGGAAGTGGTAACCCAGATTGGAATTATTCTTTAACTATAGAAGAAAATACATCAGTATCACCCCAAGGTAATACTTCATTAAACTTTTTAATACAAGATAAATGTGATTTTTCATTTTCAAGTTCATTAGATCCTACTGAAATAACAGTCTATGAAACTTTAGGAGCTGCCCCTGCATATTTTTTATTAAAGAAAAAAAGAAAAGCTATTTCGGCTACTATTAATACTGAAACTTTTACTTTTACTACACCACAACAATTTTCTACAATTAACATTACCGGAACTAATATAATTAAAATATTAGATATTACAGATTCAGATGGTAATATATGGTCTGAAGTAGATTATTTAGGTCAAGAAATGGTGTTTAATAGTATAAAAAACACTAACACAAATGACCCTAATAATGTAACAGATGCAGGTGAAGTTCCTTATTTACTACAACTTAACAAAGTACAAAGAAGGTATGCTACAAGGTTAATTTCGGAAACTAATTTACAAATACAATTTGGAGCGGGTAATCCAAATGATACAGATGAATTAATAACACCAAACCCAAACAATGTAGGTATAGGTTTACCATTTGAACAAGATAAACTTACAACAGCATTTTCACCTACAAACTTTTTATTTACAAATACCTACGGTATAGCACCTTCAAATACAACCCTAACTATAAGATATTTAACAGGTGGTGGAGTAGAATCTAATACCCCAGCAAACTCCTTAACTAACATTTCAACAAATAATGTTAAATTTAATAATGTAGGTTTAGATAATGCTTCTGCTAATTATATTTTTGGATCTATAGCTTCTAGTAATTTTGAAGCAGCTACAGGAGGCCAAGCAGGAGATACAGATGAACAAATTAGACAAAATACATTAATGCAAATAGCTTCTCAACAAAGAACGGTTACATTAGATGATTATATGGTTAGAGCTATGAGTATGCCCTCTGATTTTGGAACAACATCTAAGGTATATATAGAAAAGCCAACTCTAGATAATCAAACTTCTACAGTTGAAACATTATGTATGTATACTTTATCTCAAAATAATGCTCAACAATTTTTATCTCCTACAGAAACTTTAAAGAAAAATTTAAGAACTTATTTATCACAATATAAGATGATAGGGGATAGCATTGAAATAAAAGATGCTTATATTATAAATGTAGCTGTAGATTTTGAAATAATAGTATTACCTAATTTTGTAAATAGTCAAGTAATATTATCCTGTATTAATGTATTAAAAGAATATTTTAATAGAGATAACTGGCAAATTAACCAACCTATAATGATAAATGATTTATATGTTAAATTAGATAGAGTAGAAGGAGTTCAAACTGTAAAAAATATTAAATTTAATAATAAAGCAGGAATATCTCAAGGATATTCTCAATATGCATATGATATAAGTGGAGCAACTCAAAATCAAGTAATATATCCTTCATTAGACCCAAGTATATTTGAAATTAAATATCCTAATACTGATATAAAAGGCAGAGTAGTACCATTATAAAATTAAAAAAATGGCTGTATATAAATTATTCCCCTATAAAGACGCTACACTATATTCATTTTACCCAGATATGAATACAGGAATAGACCCTATTACAACTATATCAAATTTAAATATAGCAGTAGCATCTAATCCCCAAGTAGCTAGATTTTTAACTGAATTTGTACAATCTGAAATAGTAGATGTTATAGATAATAAAATTTCTGGTTCTGAATGGGATGTGGATTTTAGATCTTATATAGCAACGGCTCAAGGTGTAGTTGAAGCTACAGATTTATCAGTTCACCCTTTAGCACAGTCTTGGTTTAATGGTACAGGAACATATTTAGATGTACCTATTACAACCGATGGTTGCAATTGGAATTCACCTGACTTTAAAAATTCTGGAGTAGCATGGTCTTCTAGTGGTACAGATTCTACTAATCATTATGTTACAAGTTCATTTAATTCTGAATTTTCTCCTCAAGGAGGTGGAGCTTGGTATTATAGTGGATCAGATGGTACTGAATATAAAGTAACACAGTCATTTGATACTAGATCAACAAAAGATTTAAAGGTAAATGCTAAAACAGTATGTTCTTTATGGTACAGTGCCTCATTAGGAGTACATGCTTCTGCTTCATTACCTAACTATGGTTTTATTACAAAATGGGAAAACTCAGTTGAATTTAGTCAAAACACCCAAATTCAACCTGTAATGCAATTTTATAGTGTTGATACTAATACTATATACCCACCACAATTAGAATTTAAATGGAGAGATTATCAAAGTGTATTAACAGGATCTGCTACAGCTAGCATAGTAGATACTATTAATTTAGTATCCTCATTAGCTGAAAATCCTGGGGTATTTACTCCTCAAAGTGTAAATAAATTTAGATTTAATGTTGCACCTAAATATCCAATTAGAGTATTTGCAACCGGATCTCAATTTACAGGAACAAATTATTTACCAACAGCTTCATATTATGCTGTAAAAGATTTGGATACTAATGAATATGTTATAGATTATGACACTAACTATACACAATTAAGTTCAGATGCTAATGGAAATTATTTTAATCTATATATGAATGGATTAGAACCAGAAAGATTTTATGCAATTTGTATTAAAACTAATATAAATGGTTCTACATTAGTATTAGATGATAATTATTATTTTAAAGTAGTAAATTCTTATTAATGGCTGAAAATGTTAATTTAAATAAAGAAGTTTTTGAAAAAAGAGCCTATTTAAAAACTATAAATACATCTTTTTTAGAATTAGGGATTCAAACAATTCAAGAACAATTAGATAACCAACCCACAGTTATAGAGTTTTTTAATTTGTATAATGAATTATTTTACCAAATTCCAGAAATAGGGGCATCTAATTCTCATGAATTTTTAATTAAAACTAGTGGTGACTATATTAGTTTTGAAGAAAAAGATGAATTAATAGAAGCTTTACAATTAGAAATAGCTACTATAAGAAAAGAATTACTGCAAACACAACAGGAATTAGCAAATGCTTTACTTCCTGATCCTCAACCTGTAGTTAATCTCCCAGAAATAGAAGATATAGAAATAGAACCTATAACCCCCCCAATACAGGCAATAGCACAAACCCCATTACCTGAAGAAACACCAACCACAGTAGAAAATCCCGATATACGTTATGGGAAATTAAAGAAAAATGTGCAAACTTTATTTGATAATGGTAAATTAGAAAATAACAATGTAAAAGGTCCTTTAAGAGATTTAAGACAAGCATATGAAAAAGAAAGAAATGAAGCAAATCCTAGAAAATTTGCCCAATGGAAAAAAGATATAGATAAAAGATCAAGTGCTAAAGATCAAAGAGATTTAATAAAAGTATTAAAGCTTACAAGAAATAATTTAGAAGAAGGAGGAGACGGATTATTATAAAAATGGCAGAAGTATTCCAAATATCATCAGATCAATTTCAACTACAATCATATGGTAATAAAGATTCTAATTTAATATCTATTTTTGATGTTGATACTTTTTTAAACCAATCAGGATATATTGAATTTTTTATCTATGATTTAAATAATAATTTATTATCAGAAAATTATAATTTTTTAAATTATTCAGTTAAGGGGGATGGAAAAGCTAAAAGCACAACAATTTCTCAACTTAATATCATTCCAGATAATGATTTAATAAATGGAGGTTTTACCGAAGGAACTTATTTTGTTTCGTACAATTTTTTACTAAGACATATAGGTGATCAATTTACTAATTACTATATATCTGAAATATCCTCAGATAGAACTGAAATAAGATTAGATAGTAATATAATAGACCCTATTGCTACTGTTGAAGAAACTAATTTATTTATAGATTTTAGAGAGGATAAAAATTATTTTGTAGACTTTTTCCTTAATTTTGGAGAAAATAATTTAGTAATAGCTAATAATATTAAATTAGATGGTGAAAATACCGAAGACCCTACTATATTAATTAAATTATATGAACCATTACCTATTCAATTTGATTTAAATGATGAACTTTGGATAGTTACTTCATTAAATGAACCTGAAAATTATCAAATAGATTTTGGATTTACCCCAGAAGAATTTTTAGATTTTGAACAACTTTCAGGACCTAATTTTTCTATTCCCCTAAAAAACCAAATTAACAATTCATCCCAAAATTTATCATACACAGATATTATATCTAATGCCCCTAGTAGTTCTCAAAACCAAATAAATAGTTTATTATCTCAATCAGCAATTAATATTAGTGTAGATTATACTGATTTTAATAATTTTATTCATTTTAGTTCTATAAAAACACGTCTAGATAATTTTTATTACAAGGTAGGTCTAATAGAAACCTATACTTCTGAATCTAATACTTTAAATAGTGTTAGTAGTTCAGCAACTAGTCAATTAATTTTTAACCAAAAAATCTCAAATGTAATTACTAATTTTGACGAGTTTGAATATTTTATGTATTATAGTAGTGGTTCTACTATTTCTTATCCAAAACTAAATACAAACCTTCCTTATACTTTACTACCTACTACTAGTTCTCAAGTACTAACTTGGCTAGGTAGTATAGATGAATCTAGTTCAAATTTTGGAGGACAATTACTATCAGCATCTAATTTTGACAATGCTAATCCAAATGAACTTAAAAAAGCCATTCCTGAATACTTAAGAGAAGACCCTGAAAATCAACAATATGATTTATTTGTTGATATGGTTGCTCAATACTATGACAATGTTTGGTTATATACAAAAGATATTACTCAAAAATATAATGCAGATAATAGGTTAGATTTTGGTGTTAGTAAAGACTTAGTAGCAGATGCTATTAGAGATTTTGGGATTAAATTATATCAAAATAATTTTTCAAATAAAGAATTATATACAGCATTCTTGGGAATGACCCCAGAAGGTTCATTATTCCCATTTCCAGAAATAACAGGATCATTACCTGCTCCTACGGGATTTGAATTTGTAGATACATTAATATCGGCATCAAATGATATTATACCAATGGATGATACTAATAAATCTTTATATAAAAGAATATACCATAACATCCCATATTTGCTTAAATCAAAAGGAACTCTTACTGGATTGCGAGCGTTAATAACTTCATATGGTATACCTGATACTATACTAAAAATATCTGAATTCGGCGGTAAAGATAAGGTAAATGCTAATGATTATGATTTATATTTTAATAATTTTAATAATGCACATCTCAATGTAGCTGAAAATTATATTAGTAGTTCTTGGCAAGTAAATGGGAGATGGTCTTCTAATTCTAATAGGCCTTCCACAGTTCAATTTAGATTTAAATCCGAAAAATTCCCCCCAACAAATTTATCACAATCTTTATTTAGTTTATATAATGGTCCTGCTTTAATATCTGATTTAGTATTAGAATATTCAGGATCACTTAATGGTTCACATTCTGCATCTATTCAAAATCCTTATTATCAATATGCTAATTTAAAATGGATTCCAAATACTTCTGCGGCTAATAATTCTGCAAGTATATATTTGCCTTTTTTAAATAATGATTGGTGGTCAATAATGATAACAAGTGGTAGTTCAAATGGATTTGAATTGCATGCTGCTAATAAAATATACAATGGTAATGATGGAACATCTATAGGATACATTTCATCATCAATAATAAACTCAGGAAATTGGTCTACCTTACCTACTAAGGCATATTTTGCTACTTCATCTACACATGAAGGGTTTTCAGGATCACTTCAAGAAATAAGATATTATAATACTAGATTAAGTGAAAGTGTATTTAAAGATTATGTTATGAATCCTTTATCTTTTGAAGGTAATGGGGTTAATAGTGCACCTGATCAATTAATATTTAGAGCAGCTTTAGGGAGTGAATTAGATACTTTAACTACTTCAATCCATCCTAAAGTAACAGGATCTTATAATATTACCCAATCTTTTTCAAATCATAGCAGTTTTTATATTAATAATGGATTTAATTCTACTTCTAATACTGAAATATTCTTTTTAGACCAACCAGCAGTAGGTATTAAAAATAGAACAACTGATAAAATAAGATCTGAAAGTGATACTTTACCTTCTGGTAATACCTTATCCTCAGTTCGTAAACTATCCCAAACCCCAGAAGCAAGTGCTTCATATACGGATAATATAAACTATTTAGAAGTAGCATTTTCACCACAAAACCAAATTAATGATGATATTATAGGACAAATGGGCCATTTTAATATTGGTGATTATATAGGTGACCCTGCTCAACGATTCACGGGTAATAATTATCCTGATTTAAATAGTTTAAGTGAAGAATACTTTAAAAAATACATTAAACAATATGATTTAGTAGATTTTGTTAGGTTAATAAAATTCTTTGATAATTCATTATTTAAAATGATAAAAGATTTTATACCTGCAAGAACTAGTTTAGCATCTGGTTTAGTAATAAAACAACATTTATTAGAAAGAAATAAATACCCACAACCACAAGTTACTCAAAGTTTAGAATTATTAACAGGTTCTATTCAATCTAAACAAATATGGGTTGAATCAATATCTGGATCTATAATGTCTTCATCTTTAATAGAAAGTTTTAGTGGTGGAGCAGCTGGTATGTTTAATGAATTTAATAATACTACAACATCTCCTTCAGGTTCATTAGGACAAGGCCCTAATAATAACTTTTCTATAACTCAAAGTTATAATATAACTACTCCTTCTTTGTCAGGATCTGTAACTACATTACATAGTTCACAAGATGAATTTTATAATGGTGAATTAAGTGGCTCTGTTATGTTAATTACAAATGGGGAATTAAATCCTCATTGTGAACAGTTTAAAAACCCTAAATTTATTGCTGCTAAATATAAAATAAGAATGTATAATGAATCAGCAGGATATAGTAAAGATAATTTTTTAAGTCCCTCAAATTCACCAACAGTGGGTTGTATCCAAACATTTTATGGAGCACCTCCACCAAACCCATTAGCACCTGTAGCACCTACAAGATAAAATAAAAAATTATGGCCGTACAAACACCATATGTAGAATATATAAAGATATCAAGAACTGATGAATTAGGACAAGATTTAACTCCTACTTTAGAGGCTTTAACTCAAATTAAACTACCTTTTACTAATGGAGTTAGCACAACATATTTAATAACTAGTACTACAAGATATAATGATTATTTTTTATTTGGTATATCTAAAACTGGAGCTAGTGCTCCTTTAGCAGCTGATGCCGCAACTTTAAATTATAGTTTTACTAGTTCTGTTGAATCTTCTGTATCAACCCCTAATACTGCTAATTATGTAGTAGGTTTACAAACAACTTTAGGAACTCCTATTAATGTAGAAACTGTTACAAAAGATTTTAATAGTTTAAATTTAAATAAAAAAGTAGCAGTAATTAATACTTTACCTCAAAAACCTATAGCAGTAAGAATTTCTGGTTCATCTACAGGGAATGGATCATCGGGAAGTGGTCCTTTTAATTTATATGTAAATGGGAATAGTATAGGAAATATAGGTACAATAAGTTTTTCATCAACTACAAATTTTGATGTTACATTATCGATTCCAACTTCATCACAAAGCCCAGGAATGGAAATTTATAGTGAATTTACTAAATATGGAGGAGATGTTACAGAAGTTACATTTGCACCCGGTACTACTATGTTTATAACATCTTCAATAGCTTCAGGCCCTACTTTAGAAACAATCCCAGAACCATATCTAACATCTCAATTTGAAGGTACTGATTGTGATATATTGTTAAACAATGAAGAATTATATAGAGAAAATCCATTTTTACAAGATTTAGATTATGATGGTGATCCAAATTCTCCTACTAACTTTCAATTAATTATAAGTGGTACAGCTGCTAAAGGAACAGTACCAGAATCATATTATACTTCACTTAGACAAATTAATCCTAGATATAATGGATCTAAAAATCAATCAAAAGATTTTAACATTTATAAGGGTACACAATCTTTCCCGACTAATCAACTTCAAACTTATTCAGTTGTTGCGGGGGTTCCTTCACAAGTTAAAGGTACTTTTACAAATCCATTCACACCATTTCCTATAGATCTTACTCTTTTAACAAAACCAAACATTCCTACAGCAAATCCAGGTTGGTTTGGATCTACAAGTTATTGGAATTTAGCGTTAGGTTTAATTGATCCTCCATTAGGTGTGTTTTTAATTCCTAAAAGAGGAGTACCTAATTTAATTAATCCCCCAAATGTAAAAATTAGTTGGAATGGTTCTGTAACAGTTGATGGTACTACAGGAGAAGGAAAATTAAAAGTAAGGGCAGGAATAATGAAAAATTTAAATAATGCACTTTTGTATGATAATATGCAAGTTATATTAGAATCTGATCCTATTCCCGCGGGCTCAACTCTTTCTTTTGATTTATCAGGTGAAGTTTTTAATATAGGAGACATTATATCTTCATCTAATGCTCAAGAAGCGGATTTTACTTCCCCAATTTCTTCATCATACCCTGTTATATGGGCCAGTTTAGAAGAACATACTGATAATTTTAATGCAGATACAGCTTCTTTTTCATCAAATACTCGAATTACAGCTGAATATTTTTATTTACCAGAAAATATAGGAACTTTTGGAAAAACTCCTGCTATAGATTCTTTAGATACTAGCATATATGAATTTGAATGGGGTGGAGGAACTACACCTGAAATATTAGATTATGGTGCAGTTAAATTAGGAAGAATATTACAAGTAAGTTCTAAAGATTTAGTGAAAAATATTGACCCTAGTTCAAATATTGAAACTATAACTATCCCAAGTAGAATAGGAAATAATTCAAGCGATGCACGAAATTATAGAACAGTAGTAGGGGCCTCTCCAGGGAAAGTTTTTCCTCCAGGTAGTGTAAATACAAGTTCAGTAGGAGGCGTTCATTTTTGGGATACTCCTCAAAATGTAGGAGATTATTATCAAGTACTAAATGGAAATAATCCTGTTAATACTGAAATTTCAATGTTTATGTATCCTAATTCTACAGCAGGATCAAACCCAACCCTCCCATCAACAACTAAAATATTAAATACTGAATGGGGTGTACCCACTATTAGTAATTATGCTTTAACTTCATCTAATAGTTCAGCATATGGAACAATTGGAAGTAGTGGCGTTAATAGTAACATTATTACTTTAAATAGAGATACTCATATTTCTAAAGTAACAACTGATAGTAATGGATTTTATCAAAGTGCTGCTAACCCAATTAAACCTAATTGGGCTACTATAGGAGATCAAATAAATATAGATTTAAATAATGGAGAAAAGTGGTTTGTAACTTTATATAATGAATTTGAATTTCCTAATGGTCAAGGAGATTATAGTTCTGTTTTAACAACAGGATCTTTATCTCCATTTAATGATGGAATTACTATTGATGAAGATGGGAATTATTCAAACGCTTTAGCATATAAAGGTGTTTATGAAATAGCAGGAGTTTATGATAGTTTTGGTAGTATATTTTCTATCATGTTATATGAAAATTTCCCAGATATAGGAGTAACTAAAACAATTGGGGGAAACACACCAGGCAATAGTTTAGGTATGCTTATATGGAAAGCTAGAGCAGCAGGAAAAAATGAATTTGTATTAGTACAGGATAGTATTACAGGAGGAGTCCAAGCTGGTGCTTTTACTAATAAATATGCTCCTAACTATTTAACAGAAAATTTCGAAGACATCACTAAAGAATACGGAAGTAACCAAACAGGTTAAAAATAATTTGGAATAAAAACAATAAAAATACATATTTATAACATATAATTAAACAAAAATGGGATATTTAAATAATCAAGTAGTAACAGTTGATGCTATTCTTACAAAAAAAGGAAGAGAATTGTTAGCTCAAAATGACGGTTCTTTTAGAATTACACAATTTGCTCTTGCAGATGATGAAATAGATTATACACTATATAATCCAAATAACCCCTCGGGTTCTGCATTTTATGGAGAAGCAATCTCAAATATGCCTTTATTAGAAGCATTTCCAGATGAATCTCAAATAATGAAATATAAAATAGCTACTTTACCAAGAGGTACAGCAGTTTTACCTGTATTAGATTTAGGGTATGCTTCAATTACTTTAAAACAAGGAGCATCTTTAGCTATTACTCCGCAAACACTAAATTATTTAGGAAACTCAACAACTAATGAAACCTCAGGTTATTCAGCTACAATATCAGATGTTAGAACAATGTCTACATTTAATGGGGTAGGAATTCAAAGCACAGCAGCAACAACTCAAAATGCTACTTCAACAACAACATTAGGAACTAATGTATCATCAACAGTAATAGGATCTCAAATTAATTTAAGAGCAACTACAGTAAACACTTTATTTGGATCTAATTCTACATTATCAACAACATTAACAGTAGTAGGTTTAGATAGTGGAGCTAGATTAACAATACCTGTTACAATTACCAAAACCACCACAAATTAATAAAAAATGGGATTTAAAAGATTAGACGCCGAAGATTTTGTAGTTAGTGCTGATGCAGTACAATCTACAGCATGGTCAACAGGAACACCAACATTAACATCATTTTTTACTTCATCAATACAATTAGCCGGATCATCAGGTGATTACTATACTAGTGTATATCAATCGGATGTGTCTACTGCGGGTGCTGCTGTGCAATTTGATATTGCCTATGGTAATGTAAAAGGAAGTGGAAGTGCTTATTTTAATAGTGCTTTTCCTCAATTTACCCCTGCTTCTACAACATATGGTCAATATAGAACAATGGTACTTGAAGATGAAAACACTAATTTTTCATATGGTGATGGAAATAATGTTCTTACCCCAAATGATTTTTGGGTAATATCAGTAGACAGAGCAAGATATAAAGAAAGTATATTTCCAGGTTCATTTAATATAGCCTTATCAGGATCAGGAGGATTGCTAGAATTAACGGATAATTCTAAGGATATAACAGTCCAATCCTTTTTAGGTTCATCAAGAGTATATCAAATAGTTTCTGGTTCTAATGGTTCTTCTATAACAGGAGGAGGATTTGTAGCTAACTCAGGTTCATATGGTTTACTTCTTCCAGAATTAGGAACTATATTATTAAATCCTGATGCAATAAATAAATCAATTGGAGTAGTACCTACAAGAACTAAAAATACAACTAATGGAACTAATCAAAATTTATTATATAACGCTATAAATTTAGGAGGAGGATTTACAGTTAATTCCCAAGAAACTATTACATCAGATTATGTATTTGTTAGAGCAAGAAATTCAGAATTTAATTATTCAGCTAACCCATCATTTATATCAGGTTCAACAGGAGAGGTAGTATTTAACCAATTTATTAATAATCCTCAAGTATATGTTACTACAGTAGGAATGTACAATGATGCAAATGAATGCATAGCAGTAGCAAAATTATCAAGACCATTACTTAAAGACTTTACTAAAGAAAGTTTAATTAGGGTAAAATTAGATTTTTAGGATGAATGAGTGTTTACAAGTCATTAACAACATCGGATGTTATAGTAACTCCATTTAAAGTAAA
>CAACVD010001348.1_pt1 | contig 11817 bp, 21 predicted proteins | sample 2381771 | NCBI WGS metagenome assembly CAACVD01 (sample SAMEA5211965, study PRJEB30684) | marine metagenome | biome: Marine; feature: Epipelagic; material: Water | collected 2015-10-15 | depth 15 m | reverse complement strand
AGGTGCTTCTTAACGTAGTTCCTGCCGACCCTATAGAACGGGTAACGCTTTCTGTATTTCGGTGACTGCTCGACAAAGTTTAAAATCTTTTTGCTTTCGCCGCCGCCCTTTCTTTGCCGCAATCCTACAGGCTTTCCGCCCTTCCTTGCGATGTAATACCCGCGCACGTTTTTGTTTCTGCGTCTTGATCTTTCTGTTGTGTTTCCGACAAATCCTACTTCGGCAAGCGCGCTAACCGCAGAAAGCATACGCGTGTACTGTCCGCCACTTATGTTGCCATTACGCAACAACGGCGCGTCTGCCGCCGGTGTAGTGTAGATCCGTGTTCCAAGTTTATTGCTGAGCAATATCTCGTGCCGCTTCTGTCGACGTTCTCCGCCGAATATTTGCGGTGCAAGATATTTATATGCTGGCGTACCCTTCCCGGCAAACTCAGTAAAAAATACACGGCTCTGGATGGGCACATCTTTTTTATTGGCTGGCGCGACAGCTAGTGACCCGCCCTTGTCGGCATCGCCTACAGTAAAGCGCACCGGCTTATCGAATACTTGCCGCATCGTGCGCTGTTGTTGTCTGCGTAAACCTTGCGCTGTTCTTGTAAGTGTAAGCGCAACGGCGAATGGTATTTGCTTACGCTGTACTGTGTTAAGCCGGTTCGATAGCTTTGTAATATCGTCTTTTATGGTAAGCCCAAAGCCGCCAGCTTGTTTTAGTTTTCTTTCGCGGGCAAGGATGCCTTTATCTACAACGGTCATTGTATTTCATCAGGCGTAAACATAATTTCCGGGTCAGTGTACTCAAATTCAAATATAGGTATTCCACAATGCCCACAAACAATCTCCTTGCTATCTTCATAAACCCGACACTTTGTTATTGCGTGGCAGTGATCGCACTGTATCGGCTCCGGGTAAAAGGTGACAAATCTTCGGGTTGGGAATTGTATAATCTCACACATTATCTGTCCTAAAATGGCAACTGGTCATCAAATTCACCTTCAATCCTTACTATCTCTGCTTTCGGGAAATTATCCTTTGCGGCATCTATGTGTCCCATTAAAGGTTCTTTGAAGGCGCGAATAATTCTTGCAACCTCAGTAAGAGTATAAACAGACATCCCTGCTTCTGCCAATGAGGCATCTGAATTATTTTTAGCAATCGCCACCATTATCTCCGGCTTGCCATCTTCCGCCGGTGCAGACGCGAACCATACATCCGGCGGCGCGGGTTTGTGTCCCGCCTCTAGTGCTTCTTTCTCTAACGCTTTCCATCCTAGCGTCAGGATCCGGGCGCGCTCTATAACCTCTGCCGGACTGCCTTCCATTATCGCCACATCTAGCTTCTGTTTAGCAGACGCGAACTTTGCGCCTGTACCCGGTGTGCATAATTCCTGTAGCCGCCCGACACCCCATCGGCTTTCCATATCGCTTGCCAGTCCATCTAGCGGCTTTAACGCGCCATCAATCTTATCCATATCAAACTGGTTTCTGTCGATGTATTGCGGATCACCAATAGCTTCTACATCATCTCTGCTTTTTCTTTCTATCTTCACCATTTACTTTCTCCTGTTTAGCTGGTTGCCGCTTTGCCGCCTATATATAGGCGGCGGCAATACGGCAACGGCACTTGCTACGTTGCCGACCGCCCTTGCCGTTATGTTGCCGCTTTGCCGCCTAGTGATGCTAACCCATTGATAACATTAACAACGCCCTTGCCGCCTAATCTTTTCCTGAATTTATTCCAAGTGCTTGCGTTTGCCTTTTCGGGCAAATGCTCCGATACGGCTTGCCGCCATACATTTTCGGGTATTCCGGCACTATTTTCTCCGTTTTCTACCCATTCGGATCCATCTTCAATTAGCCGTTGCAGTACCAGTACGGCTGTCTTTTGGTCTTCATTTAGCGCAACCGGCCTATCCGGTTCGCCATCTATCGGTACCAATACCAGACTGCTACGCTCTGTCGAAAACGCGCCCGACACCCACGACACTTCTTTTGCCGCCAGCCATAAGTCTTCGGCTTCTTCGGTTTCTTTCTGCTTGCGTACCTTTAGGCATACGTTCTTCGTGCCCACTTCCCGCGATAACTCAAACTCACTATCTACTGCGCCCTGTAGCGAATTACTGCCGCGCATACCCTTTTCGACCACCTTGCCGCTATGGTGTACGACTAGTGCAGTACATTTAAAGTGATCGCGCAATAGATCTACATTCCTGACAAAGACTGACATATCTTTGGCGGTATTTTCGTCACCCCCAGCAAACGCGCGCGCCAGCGTGTCGATTATTATTAGCGATGGCACTTCGCCCTGTAGCTGTTCCTCAATCGCTTGGCGCAGTTGTATAACGTCCGATGCGCTTTCTTCGACCATAGAAATAGGTGATGTAACGGCATAGAACGGCACTTCAGCGTCATTGATACCGCAGTCCCGGTGCCACGCTTCTGCCCTTGTAACAAGCCCTGCTTGCCCTTCTAGGGCTAAATAAACCACTACGCCTTGTTCTACCGCCCTGCCGTTCCAATCTGCGCCGTGTGCTATCGACAAAGCCCAATCAAGGGCAAGGAAAGATTTATAGCTGGCGGGTGGTCCATAGATCGCGGCAAACGATTTATCTACCAAATAGGGTGCCACTTGGAACTTAGGCGGTGGCATTTCCCGTAATTCGTTCAAACTATACAGCCTGATCTTGCGGTCTATAGATACGCCGGGCGGTGCTATACTGGGCGGCACAGCCTGTTCTATGTCCTTAAAACCACCGGCGTGGGCTTTTCGTAACGTGCTGGCAACCTTTGCTCTAAAGGCTGTTATGCCACGCCCTTCTTTTTCCAGATCTCCGATGCGGCTTTTTACTTTCGCGGCGTAAACAGGCCAGACGTTTTCATCCATCCATTCGGCTGTAGGCCATTCGCCGTGTTCTTTCCTGTACCCGGCAACCGATGCCATAACCATCGATGCCATATATTTTTCGCGCCCATCTACTATTGCGCCGAAAATATCGGTCTGATGATCTCCAAGATCATTATGCTGGTTGGAACTAAAGTCAGCCACGGCACTGGGGAATTTCGCAAAGTCTTCGTGATTAAGCCAACGATACCCCACGCTCTCTGGATGGATGACGTAACCACCCACCCCACGAACATCAACACATCCAGCAATACCGGCGCGATTACGAACACCATCACGATGAACGTAATAATAATGCCATCCTCCAGATTGCGTCTCAGCGATCCTAGTATTTCCCAAAACTTCCGCATTTTGCTCTCTCCAGTCTTTACCGCCTTTACCATCGCGCACATCAATATCAATGACTGATACGCCGCTAACTTCTCCTGTCGGTATACCTATTAAAGCGGCGTTTGGCGCGCTAAATAGATTAACGACTGTATCAGGGTCTTGCGTTGCCGATTTAAAACCGCCCTCACATACAGGGCGTTTTCTTATATCACATGGGAATACAGGATACTGCTCTGCAACCTCAAGTGCCTTGTTCACTAAGTCTGTCATTGTCCATCTCCAAAAAATAAAACTGACTGTGTTTCTACCCTATCCCCAGCATCATAGTTTTTGCTTTCTCCTTTCGGATAAGGTTCAACCTTGTAATTTAGCTTTTCACGCAAATATTTTTTCTGCTTTTTATTGCCTACAAAATAAACGTATCTATGCTTGCGTGGCCTATCGACATACTCCCTAATCTCGCCGTCATTCTTGTGCTTCCAGTATGTCCGACTATGCAAGCCAGTGTCTGTTTTTAAGTTCGTGCGCTTAGCAGACAATCCTGTATAAATAAAATTTGTTGCCTGATAAACATATCCAACGTGACCAACACTTGTATCGGCATAACTAATAATAATTTTAGGTGGGGGCAGTAGCTTCATAGATCTTGCAACTAAAATAGATGCAAGGTTTTTTTCATTACGTTCTAAGCAAAGTCTATTTAACTCTAAAACATCTTGCGCGTGCTCTTCGCCACAAACACCACTGCAAAGATTCGGTGATGCAGGCGTTCCATAGCTTGTTACTCCAATAAGTTTATCGCCCTCATATAATCCAAACGCATACATAATAAGCGGCATACGCTTCATATAATGTTTTTGTGTAAACCACTGTCTTGTCTCCTCAGGCTTTATTGCCATCACTTTCATTATCCATCTCCACTAACTTAAACTGGTCAACCGGCAACATAACGCAGGGGCTTCCACCTAGCCCGTATCTATCGTTTGCACCGGTGTATGAAATTGTAAATGGCGGTTGTATGCGGATCCATCCAAGCGCGTCTGTCCATCGCGCTACAAAGATGGCCGGCAACTCTGTTGCTTTTGCCAGACCCGTCATCGCCATACATTTGTCTAATTCTAAAATAATGTCAGGGTAAGTTTGCCGGGCTATCTTTCGGCACTTGATCTCCACCCATGCCTTTGCTTCGCCGGTCTTGTTTACCGCTAAAAAGTCTGCCTGATATCGCCTGTCTAACTTTAAAAAGTTAAACCCCCAGACTTTCGTCAGGTGCGCGCATACGGCTTTCTCATTGTCTAAATCGTTTTGTGTTTCAAAGATCTTCATCGTGCCACCGAAAAAAGAAGTGGGCGACAGGTAAAGGAGGGAACCCGCCGCCCACAAGACTAGCTATGCAAACTCAGGTTCTTCAACCGTGCTTACCGCGCTAGTCGTTGCACCGGCCACTTGGGAGATGGGAGCCGATACATTTAGTAGTTGTTGGGGCGGCGCAATATGCTTGACTATCTCAAACACCGGCACCGTTGTATTCCCCTGCCCGACAGATGCCGCTTCGACATCCCGGATCTGTACCACCGGCAACATACCATCTTGGCGTGACTGCTCCCACGCCTCAAAAAGTTGCCCCATGCCCATATTAGCACCCGTGGCGTTTGTAGACCAACAGGCCACACCATCATCTTGGGCGAACATCTGTTGGCTAAAGATGTAAACTTTGAACCCGCGCTTCCATGCGCCACCATTTTCAGCCTCTTGTGTAGGCTTCGGCGCGCTCTGCTCAATGCTTTCATCCATAACCCAGATAGGTGGCGCACCCTTTGTAAATGCCGCCCACCCGGTCTGTATGTTCTCTAAATCAAAAACAGCTTGGGTAAAAACCTTGTCATCTGGTTTTACTTTAATGCTTTTGAATGTCTCATCCCGATAACTCCACAGACTGCCTGTAGCTTTATATGAAAGAAACCCAAACGTGCCACCGCTATTCTCAGATGGTGTTACTAAATTTAATGGCATAATTTTGCTCCATTTGCTAATTGTGAGGCCACCGTTAATACCCCCAAATGCGTTCGGCCTCTCCACGCACTATAGGGTCATTCCAGTGATAACTGGAAAAGTCAGGCGCGAAAAATCCCGCCATGTCTTTCGGATCTTCAACCGCCGCAACCAATCTTTCGAATGACTGCGCGGCTCTCTTAAATTGCTCTGATATTAAAATTGCTTCATCGGGCGTCATCTCAAATACCACGCTTTTTTTAGTGCTAACGTAGCAAATCAATATGCGGTGTTCCGGGCGCATCATTTGATAAAGCGCAATCTGCCGCTTGTGATTATCTGTTATATCGGATGGAACCCGGTGGGTCGTTTTAAGATCCAAACATATTGGTCGTGGGTCATCACCTTCCGGTGCAAATGTATAATCGTCATAACCCATCCACGGGTCGGCTATGCCGGGCATATTAAACCATAGCTGGTTCTGCTTGCTTGTATACATCCCATAAGGTTCTAGTGCCTTTATTGTTTCGGTGATAAATCCCTCTATGCTTTCGCGTTCTTTCTGGACTTTTTCATCTCCACGCAAAAGTGCGGTTTTTCGTGCAAAGTATTTTTTTGCTTCTTCAACCGCATCCGGGATTTCCGCAAATTCATTTTCCATGAAGTATTCATAACCTACCTCTGCCGCTTTCCCGCGCGCAGTATTATGGTTGCCACCACCGCGCACGTTATAGATGTATGACAATACGAAAGCGGCTGGTTGCGTCATCCATGTATTCGCAGATGACGCTGACCACCACTTCTTTCCAATGCGTTCTAGTGGCGTTACTGCCATGCTTCATTACCATAAGCAGTGTTTTCTAAATCGCGTTGGCCTTTGCCCCTTTCGATAATATCGTCTAGCACCGCTACAAGATCGAAGGCAACGATGTCGATCATACCCAGCGTATTGTCGCCATCTTCGCTGTAGGCGACAATGTTGTAATAATCCGACCCGTTTAGAATAATGTCGATTGTGCCGGTAAAGGTTGCGCCGTTTACGTCAAAGCGCAAGCCGCCTAAGTGGTGCGAACCGATAAAACCAACCTTGCGTTGGCTGGGTGTAATCGGTGCTTCTTTAATAACGCGCAGTTTGTCTGCGCCCCAAGCCGGTAATGCCCACCCGTCTAGCGTTTTAATCTGGCGGCGGATTTCTTCAGCTACTTCTTTTGAATAATCAGTCATTTCCATCTCCTATAATTTAATGACAAAATCCATAATAAGTGGAATTCACAAGATGTAAACATCTTTTTTACATTTTGTTATTTATTCTTCGGCCTTCCAAATCGTAATCTGGCAGTCTGAAATATCGTTTGACCACATCATCGTGATCCTATTCGCCAGACAGTCATCGTTAATAACACCGTAATGCTGTAGCACATCCATTACTGCTTTCGATCTATTGTCGATGTCCATGCGCCGCTTTGACGGGCGACCAACAATAATTTCTATATTGAATGGATAATCTATGCCCGGCACATCTTCGGCATAGATGTGTTCATTACACGCCGCGATCCATTCCATATATTTTTTACTGCGATACATCCGCCGCCCGGAAATGCGCCACAGCGCATTGACGCTAGGCGGCACCGGCAAGTTGTAGCTGTAGATCATTGGTAATGATCCATTGCCATATCAGATGCTGTCACTTGGTTTTGCGTTTCACGTTCAATCTGAATTAACGTAAATGCCTTTGGAAACCTTTTATTGGAAATATACATAGACAACGCCGCTTCGCTGACACCGATGCGCTTGGCAAAGTCAGCGCGGGTGACTTCCGAATTTGCATCTAAATATTCTTTGAGTGTCATTGTATTTCCCCATTTTCTTCGGCTTCGCATGATTCGCACTCATCTATCCATTCCGGGCTATCTACATTTACTTGTATAAAAAAGCCGTTCATACATGCCGGGTTTATCGGCAACAATCTATCCGAACTTGGATGACTGGGATTGTATGTGTGAATATGCGGCGCGAATAAATTAATGATCTGGCATACATCGTTTAGCGTTAAACTTTTTGCCAGTTCGATAATTTCGCCGTGCCTATCTTCACTGATTGCACTTTCATTGAAAAATATCATTTTCTTTTTCCACCGATTTAAAGAACGAGCAGAACGCACCAGACTGCGGGAACATTCTTGCTCTATTCGTTTTGCGCACCTTCCACCGCAAGCACGCTTCTTTCATATAGCATCTTTCATTAGAGCAACCTTCAAGCCGATACATCAAAGTCATTTTCCGGCTTGTAGCCCAACGTGTTTTCTAAACGCCATTGCGTTTTTTCTAATAAATCTTCATCTGTCGTTTCTCCGCGCTCGTTAACAATGGCAAATAAAATATCGGCAACATCATTAAATATTTGCGAAAACGCCTCACCATTATCAAGACCGGCAAAAGTGTTTAGCATTTTGCTCCGGGCTTCTTCCATCTGTTCTTCGGTCATTATTCCACCTCCAAATCTTCAATCGGTCTTTTGTCAAATTCTCTTAAAAGTCTTAGGCCATCTGATAGTAAATTCTCTAACTGCTCACGGCTTACTGCGGCAGTAACATAATAGTCATTGTCTTTGATAACGATCTCCGCTGGGCATACCCGCTTCGGGCATGGGCGGATGTATCTCAGATGCGCTTCGTTAATATTAGGCGTTGCGTCCGGCGCATCTGTGCTTATTACCACAGTGTTGCCTTTCTCATCCTTAAACTCTTGCATCTACTTTCTCCGCTTTTCTAATCGCCTTTTGCGCGCAATAGTATGCGGCATTGGCGACTGTAGCCGCCGGGTGTTTTCCCGTGCCGCCGCAATCGCCCTTGCCAGTATTTCTTTTTGCTCGTCTGTCATAGAACAAAAAACCCAATAAATAATATTGATGCTAATAGTGCAACAAAACTAATAAACTCAGCAACAGCTGTCCAAAACATATCTACCCCCAATCCTTGCGATCATCTTCATTTTCATATGCTTCATTATATTCCCGCACTTGTTCGCTTGTCATCTCCGGCGGCTCAATACGTCTGCCGCGATAAGTGCCTTCAGGATAATAATGGGGCTCACGGCGGCGGCCATAATAGGCATCGGCACCGCCGCGATCCGCCGGTGAACCGTGCTTCGGAATATCTGGTGGAACTTGATAAACTTTATACATTGTCTGATCTCCCATCGGGCGGCTTACGCCGCCCCCTCTAAATCACGATAATCGTAAAAGCGAATAAAGTTCTTTTTGCCATCTGGCAAAATCCGGTAAGCGGCAACGCTCCAAGCGTTATGCCATTCCAGCCAACGCATCGCATGTTCTCCCGCGCTTGCACCGCCAGTCTCAACAATAAAATCAGCAAAATCGAATCCTCCCGTCCCACCCTCAATGCGAAGAACAAAGCGATGGCCTTGCTTGTGGGCGTCAACCAGAGCGTCTTGGGTTAAAGTCAAATCAGTCATCGTTTCCATCTCCTTTTCTGTAACGATGAGTACAGAATAGGGGATATTTAACGAAATGTAAATAGATAAAATAACAAAATGTTAAAATATTATTTACGCAGTTTGCCTATAGATTTCAGACCAAACGATGCTCCGATGCTGGCAAGGATGCCATAGCTTAACCAGTCCGGGCAATCTTCACGCAAGAACCTAAAGCCATCTGCGATGTAAGGCTGGGCTTGCGGAACGAAACACGCCACGATTAAGCCGATAAACAAAATTGTCCAAAGCTCATCTTTGATGCTGTCGGCGGATGCGTCCATTGCTTTTTCTTCCCAGTTCGCATCAGTCTGTACTTTCTTGGTCTGCGCTTCGATCTTCGCCACAGCTAATGCTTGCTTGGCCTTTGACTTCTCTGCCCGGTTGCTCATCCATTGGCCGGCAAGGTTCGCAAGTGGTGTGATAAAATTAAGTGCCATCAATAACTCCATATCCACGGACGCGGGAACCCGTCCGTTTCTGTCAATGTGTCCAAGTGAATAAACCGCGCTTCGCCGGTCTGCGATACACCGATGCCGGTGAAGCCCATGCCGGTGGCATGCTTCAAAAGCGTATAAGCCTGACTGCCACGAATTAGAATATCAGCCGCCCGACCAGTCGTGTGCGGCGATAGCTTGCCAGATTGGGCTTTGGCAACTTCGATCATATGTTCGGGCGACCTGTAGCCTGATGTGATGCGAAACCCGAACCCGCATTTTGTTCGCAAGTCCTGTAGCCGATACAAAAAGTCCTCATCCATCTTTGTCTCGCCAGAATGAGAACAAGTGAACTCGCTCTCACTGAAATTTTCTAAGTCATCCCAAACGCTCATGCCTGTCTCCGCAAATCAATTTCTCTTAACACTCGCGCTAACTGCGCCACCTCATCATTGTCCAGCATCGTGCTGATGTCTAAATTCATCCTGACAGTCTTATGCTGAAACACTGGTCTAAAATACACGCGCCGGATGTCCAGCGCAACTAGACACAAGATATCAACGGCATCTGGATCAAGACGCATTTTTGACTTTGACCCGCGTGCTGTTGCCCACCTGTAGCGCGGCTTACACCTTGCATTGCTCCTGTCAAAAGTCGGGCGCGATGATGTTTTGACTTCGCATCGGTACATCTCGCCGCCATCTGCCATAACCAGCAAATCAAAGTCTTGCTGTTGACATAGGATTGCTCGATATCCTGATTGCTCAATAATACCCGCCGCCAGCAATTCGCCGGCACGTCCTGTCTTTACTGCTGTGCGCTCATTGACCACTAATCAAGAACACGAAAACAAACAAAAAGAACACCGCAATGCCGCCGCCAACAGAGCCAACGATCATCATCAATTCTTTGCGTTCTTGCGCTTGTTTTCGAGCAATACGATTTTGCTCTGCGATGCGTTCTTTTTCTTCGCGGATTTGTTTGTTGCGCTCTGCAATAATCTGTTGGAATGTGCCATGCCCAAATCTGTGATTGATGAGGGTTCTCATCTCGTGCATAGCTTCTGCCGCAAGTTTTGCATCAATCACTTTCGATGCGGCATCCTTTGTTTGCCCCAGCATTGATTTTTCGGAGAAGCGTTCTTTCTGGACTTGCTTCTCACCAGCGAACAGGCCATCTAAAGCACCGGCGATGTCCTTGATATCGTTTGCTGTAGCAATATTAGATTTTATAAAACTTACACTTTTTTGAACTAGGGCAATCCCTGTTAATGCGGCAGATATTGGTTCAACCATACCGTCACCCGCTAACTACCTATTGCAATGTTAAGAAGCAAAACTATTGTTGTTCCAGCAGTTCCTATAATAACCATTTCAAGGCGTTTGATGCGATTAAGTGTTTCCAGCCATCGCTCCGCACAAATTGCTTCGTGCGTGTCAATTTGTGTTTTGACCTGTTGGACTGTAGGCTTTGCCATCTAGCCCTCCAGCGTTTTGATACGGGTTTCGAGAGCCTCAATCGTTTTTTGTTGTTCTTGCAACAGCTTTACGATTGCTGGCGTAAGGCGATCATACTGAACGCCTTCTGGTTCTGGTGTTTCCAGCGTTGTCTCGACCCGTTTTGTGTTGGACATATCGTCCTCTGCGGCCTCATAAGTCACATCCACAGTTTTATAATGGACAAGGCGCGGGTCTACCTTTTCGACTTCTTCTGCAATGAACCCCCAATGGCTATGGTCAGAGTTATCAAGATCGCATTTTGATTTGTAGTAAACAGGTCGTAGATTTAATACCGCTTGAGCGTAAGAAAGCTCCATGTCTTCAATATTCTGTTTGTATTTTTCCGATGAAGTTGAACGCAATATTGCACCAGAAGATTGCACATTCACATTCGCCGCACCCGATGTAGTAATATTATAAACAGATAACGCCGTGAACATTCCATTGCTTCCAGCAATTTTTAGTCGCTCTGTTCCAACTGCACCAAAAAGTAAGTCACCGTCACTATTTGAGCCGATATAACCTCTCTGTGCATCATTAGCATTGTTTACAAACTGAATATGACCGCCAACACCGCCAGAGCTTTCTCGCAGAATAACCGCACCTGTGGTCGCAGAAGCATCTTGCAGAAAACGCCCACGCCCTGCAACATCCAAAGTTGAGTTTGCTGGTGATGTCGTGCCAATCCCGACAACCCCATCATCCGTAATGGTCACGCGGGTCGCGTGGGAATTAACACTGGAACCCGATGAGCCGCCATCAGCAGTCTGGAATATAATTGCACCACCAGCACCCGTACCCGTACCAGCACCGCCCTTAACTGTTAGTGCTGTCCCTGCGGCATTAGTACCTGACGCATCTTCAATGTCGATTTCGGTTACCAGTGTGCCAGCTTTGTCATTCGACTGGTCGAGCAAGAACAGAGGTATCCAAGCATCATTGTCCTCATTGCGGATATACAGCTTGTTGTTTGTGGTGTCATACCAAAGCTGATTGGCATACGTTGTCGATGGCGCGGATGTGCCAGAGTTTGTTGACGAGATCGCCAACAGAACATTGTTAATGTCCGTGCGCGTTGCCGGAAATGATTGGTTGTCTATAACGTAATCATGCTGTGCCATTTTACCCTATGATATGACTGCGCCATATCCCTTCGCTTGATAATCAA
>CAACVD010001347.1_pt1 | contig 11818 bp, 16 predicted proteins | sample 2381771 | NCBI WGS metagenome assembly CAACVD01 (sample SAMEA5211965, study PRJEB30684) | marine metagenome | biome: Marine; feature: Epipelagic; material: Water | collected 2015-10-15 | depth 15 m | reverse complement strand
GTGCACCCAGACCTATTCCTAATAGAAAATCTTTTGATGAAAACTGGGAAAGAATCTTTAATAGTAAACCTAATGCTAAACAATTTGGAGAATTAAACATGGGAAACCGAGATAAGCCTAAAAGAGAGGCTAAAAAACCTAAAAAACAACGAAATCCTTTATAACACTATTTTAAGAGCTATAGTAAGCTTTTCACTATATTTGATACTAAAGTACCAGTTAAGTAGTAAAGAGCTTACTAGAAGCTATAATAATCGCTGTTTTCCCAGTAGTCCTCAAAATAACTTTCTAATGCAGGTAAATCACCTCTTTCTAAAATTTCATTTAAATTTTTAGTATCTTGTGCAGCTTGTCTTTGAGCTTGCCTTAAAGTTTGTTTTCTTGTTTTAATTTTAGCATCAAATTGTCTACCAATAGCTTTATCTAAATCAAAATCTTCATAATCATCTTGAGCATTTATAACAGTATTTGCTTGTGGTATAGCTGTTAATAATTTATCACCTATATCTTTAGCAAATTGTTTTTTAGAACCTGATCCTAATAAGTCATTTATATTATATATTTCTTGACCATTATAAATAGTTTCATTCATCATCATTTCATACATTAATAAGAAAGCAGGATTAATAGTTAATAGTACTTGTCTCATTTGATGTATATCTTTTTGTTGTGAAGATACTCCAGCAGCTGTTTCTAAAATATGCAAAATACCTGCTCGTCTAGCTTTTACTTCATCACCATCAAATATTTCTTCATATAAAGCATCAAGTAATGGGTAAAATATAAACCATGCACTAGCTAATGCCATACCAGAATCTAAACCATCTACAAATTGTTTTCCTTTAGTTCTACCTAAACTAATATTTTCGTATCCTAAAATATTTTTAGTTACTTGTCCAGGCTTACCTAATTTAGATAATACTGGATCTAATCCAGCTGTCATATCTTTAAATGTATTTAATCCAGAAGATAGCATACCATGTTTATAACGAGCAAAAATTACTAATGAAGGATTAGCTAAAAATTGAGAAACCTTTCTAGTAACTCTATAACCCATTAAAGCTTCAGGACCTACTGTTACAGGTAGTCTATAAGTAGGCATATGTAGTTCTACTAATCTAGCAGCAGTATCCATATCTACTTTATTTGTTCTCATTTTTTGTTTTACTAAAGCCATATACATTATATCTCTAGTAGTCCACATTGAGTATTGTGCAAAGTTAGATATAGCAGCATAACCTTCTGAACCTTTATAAGCAGCTTTTGTAAATTTATCATACCATTTACGAGTAGTTTTATCACCTAATAATTTTTCAGTAGATTGTTGTAGTATTTTATCTAAACCTCTAGAATTAATTACATTAACACTCATTTGAGATCTACCATCTCTAAGTAATTGTACGTATTCAGGAGTACGATTAAGAACAGCATCCATTGCCCAAGCTTGATCTTTAGAATATGCTTTAAGTTGTTTAGGATTCCAGGTACCCAGTAAACCTTTTGTAGAGTAAAAGTGAATAAGCTCGTTGTGCATATGAGGAATAGGGTTAAGCATCATATTTTTAACTATAGCATCAGATACTTTACTTGCCATTGTTTTTTGATAAGGTCTAAAAGCATCTTCTAAGACACCTGCAACTCTTTTAGAAAACTTCATACCTTTTAACTTACCTAATCCTGCATCTGTTAAATCAATATTAATTTCTTTTGTTAATTGTTTAGTACTTACATCTCTATTATCATTAGCACGATACTCTGCAGAAGTCTTTGCAACATTTTTAGTAGGTTTTAACGGATCATATGCTGCACTTATACCTTTTTCTACAGCTGCAGCTATTGCCATATTTCTTTTACCAAAAGCACTTTTAGCAACATTTTCAGAAAATATAAGTTCTCTAGCTAATTGTCTTTTTTCATTTACAGATTGTACAAGAGCAGTTAAAGGATCTTTAATAACTTCTCTTGTATATATATTTTCAAACTCAGCTCTTTTAACTTCACGTACTTTAAGGTCTCCTCTAATTTTAAGTTTATTCCTTAATTGAACTGGAATAGAATTAGCTGGAATAATTTCACCATTTCTTTTTAATCCTGCACCATCATTAAAATCTTTTGTAGCTTTTGTTAAAAAATGTGCTAGTAATGCTTGAGGAGTAGTATCTACAGCTGGTTTAGCAGCATATTTATTTCCTTTTATAGAACGTCCATTTACAATAACCATTGGAAAACCTTCTTTACCTGTTTTAGGATTTATTACACCTTTTTGTACACCTTCAGCTAAAGTAATATATACAGTTTTACCACCATTTTCTAAAGCAAAGTATTTTCTATCTGATGTAGCAACAACTTCTCTAGGACCTCTATCTCCTAAATTAATTTTAAATCTATCTCCAAAAATATTTTGAGCTATAGTAGGTTTGTTGTCAACAAATCTTCTTGGAAAAAATATTTGTTGTACAGGTATATCTTTAGATATTAAATCATATTTTTGAAGAAGTTTAGTAAGGACTCTATCTTCTTTCATAACAGCTTCAAGAGTACTTTTTAATTGTAATTGTTCTTTGTTTAATGCTATATTTTTAGTACCTTCCATAAAATCAACTACATCATTATATTCTTTAATAGTTTTTTGATTCATTGTACGTTGTTTTTCAAAACCATTCTTTTTACCAAACATGTTTTGCATTCTTACAGCCATGTCTAATCCAGTAGTTTGATCTACTTTTCTTGCTAAGTTTGCTACATAATGAGTAAGTTCTTCAAATTTAGTAAAATCTTCTTTAATATTTTCTAATTTTCTAGACTCTGTTTTAATTTTACCTGTAGGAGATAAAATACTACCTACACCATCTGTTTGAAATTGAGCTAAATCTTTTAAAGTAAACTCTTTAAAATCCGGTTTAAATGCTGTACGAGCTCCTCTAAATATACCGTACTCATTTGCATTAAACGTTTCTCTTGCTTGTTTTACTAAAGTTTCTAAATCTTGAACTTTTTGATAATTTTTACCAACTTGTACAGGTTCCTCTTTAGCTTTTTCTAACTCTCTTTCTAGTTTAGATATAGTATCTTGTGCTTTTAGTTTATCTGATTTAGTTATAACACCACCTAACATATCTCCATAAACAAATTTTACTGCATTTGTGTATCCAATTCTATTTTTAGTACCCTTAACTGTTTTAGCAAATTTAGGTCCTGCAACTAAAGAAGCTAATTCAGCTAATGTTTGTGCATTTTCTTTAGGTACTCCAAGTAATTCAAGTCCTTCTCCTCCTTTATTTACAATAATTCCAAAAGCTTTTATAAAATTACCTAAAATAGTTTCATTCATAATAGTTTCTTCAGAAGGTATAATATTACTTTTTTCAATAGTATCTTCTAAGTTTTTAATAGCATTTAAAACTTCTTTTTGATCAGCACTTTCTGGAATATTAGCATCTAAAACATATTTAATAAATTTATCTCCTAGAACTCCTTTTTCAAGATACTCTTCAGCAGTTTTATCTGATTTCATTTTTGCAATTCTAGAGGCTACTTCCCAAGACATACCCTTATCTTTTAAATTTTTTACATCTATAAACTCTTGTTTAAGAACATCAGGAACTTCTTTATTAGCTTCTTGTAATGCATTTATTTTAGCATAGGTATTATCTAGTTCTCTACTAGCAAGTTTTTGTAAATTTTCTTTTTCATTAGGATTAGTAAGAAGGTCATATGTATTATAAATATTGTTATATATACCACCTAACCATTCAGGCGCATTAGCTGCCATATTCACAGTCATCATTCCTTCATAGAATGGCTGAGCAAGAACCCTAGCAGCAGGTCCAACATATGGAATGTTTTCAACACCTGCTTCATTAGGATCTGTAGGAGTAGAAGGAAGACTTTCATATTCTTTAATTAAATTAGCGGTTTTTTCAGCAAGCTCTACATTACCGCTTTCATAAGACTCTATGAAAACTTCTTTTAATTGATTTACTTTACTCATTTCTTTGTTCTAGATTTTTCAAACTCTGATAAAATATCACTAAATTTAGTATCTAAATCTGAACTTTTTTGTTCAGTATTTTTTAATGTTATTTCATCATCCATAATAAAATTCATATCAATATCATATTTACCAACAACTGCTTTAGTAACTGGATCTAGAAGTTCTACCATAGACATCTCATTACCTTCTTTTCTATATGTTTCTAATAGTTTAGTTTTAATTTCTTCTTCTAACATAACTCTTTTATCTCGGTCTAAATCAGCAAGTCCTAGACTATTCATTAGTCTTTGTAATCTTTGACTACCAGGAGCTAAGTCAGTTTTAAAAAGTTTTTCAAAATCTTGATTTGTACGATCTTTTCGTTGATTTTTAATTTTTTCATCAGATTGATCAACTTTTAATAATTGTATTTGATTTGCAAGATCTTTAGCAGATTGAGTAGTTTCAACAGCTTTTCTAGCTGTTACTTGTTGATTCATTAATTCTTGAAGACCTAACATACCTCTAGCAGATACACCTGATTTACCAGCATTTTGCATTAGAGCAGTATATAATTTAGTAGGGTCTGCCATTTCTTCTGGAGTTAACATACTTTGAGTTTCTGTCATTGCTTTTTCAAGAGCAGTTTTTTCTTTTAAAAGAGGATCTTCAGAACCAAATACTCCACCTGGACCTACAGTAGCATCTGTAAGACCACCAGAAGCAGCAACAAGAGCACCATAGCCTTTAGGTGCTAATGCTCCAAGACCTAAGTTTCTTTTTTGATTTATAAGTTCACGAGCTTGTATTCGTTCATCTAAATTAAATATTTTTTCTACTGTAAGTGCCATAATTATTCCTTTATATTAAACGACATATCCACCAGTTGCATAAGAAGGTCCACTATATCCTGGAGTAGGTCCTCCTAATAGATTACTAAAAAATCCTCCATCACCCATACCTGATTTAAAACCTTGAGTTAAAAAATTCATTCCCATAGCTGCATTAGCTAATGAAGCATTAAATGGTATTTGAGCTGCATTTGAGTAACCTTGTGCTTGAGCCGTTCTACCTGGTTGAGCTGCTTGTCCAAATGACATACCTAACATCATAGGTTGTTGACCTTGTAATTCAACTCCAGATCCATACCCAAACATTTGATTCATATAATTATAAGGATCTGATTGAAGAGCATTAGCTACTGGAAATAAACCTATAGAACGATTTATATCTTGTATATTTTCATTACGTGCTCTATCCATAGCTTCAAAAGCAATTCGTTCATCTTGTCTATCTTTAGAAGTTAAATAAGCCATACGATCTGGATTAACATAACCTCCAGCTCCTGTTGTTATAGCTAAACCTTCTCTTCCTGTATTAAATAAATTATTAGCTAAACCTGTTTGTTCAGCAATACGAGAAGGTTCTAATATACCAAGAGCTCTTCTATAGTAGTCTCCTGCTAACTCATCTGTATCTCTACTTGTAGCAGAATCAAATAAACCCCTACCATAGTCTCTAAGTTTAGAAGCATCTAAAGAAGCTGTTTTAGTAGCATCACCAAAATAATCAGCTCCCTCAAAAAAACGATCTCTAATTTTAGTTAATTCTGGAGATAATGCATATTTTGCTGAATCATCACCAAACTCAACATCACCAAAAACAGACCCTTCTATATCAAAAGGTTTAAATCTAGCTAAGTCAGCTGCAGCTTTTGCATCTCTTTCTGCTTTTTTAGCTGCTGCTGTAGTTCCTGTAATTTTACCAATTAATTTACCTAACACTTTATTCTCCTTAAGATTTCATTATGTATGCTAATGCATAGTATGGGGGTAAATTAGCATTAGTAGCTGATACACCCTCAGTAGAGTTTGCTACTGTAATACCTGTTGTTGCTGTACTTGTATTTCCTGTAGTTGTATTTTGAACTTCTGACTCTCCAGAACCACCACCATCGTCATTTACAGGTTGTGTAAAAGTATGGTTATGTCCAGGATCTGTAACAGTAGCAGTGTGAGTATGACTTGGTAATGAAGCATCTGCACTACCACCTGTTGCATCTACTGAATATGTAGATCCAGCACCTACTACAAATCTATTTCTTAAATCAGGAGTACTACTAGTACCATCACAGATTAACCAACCTGTTGGTATAGCAGAAACAGCTCCAGACCACAATACAATTGTACCTGCTGGTATAGCACTTGCTACTGCTGTAGTTACAAATGCTGTTGTAGCTAATTGAGTAGAATTAGTAGATGCTGCTGCAGTAGGTGCAGCTGGTGTTCCTGTTAATGTAGGAGAAGCTGTATTTGCTTTTGTTGCTATTGCTGTAACTAAATTATTAAATTCAGTATCAAATTCAGATCCTCTAATAATCTTATTAGTATCAGAGTCAGGTAATGAGTCCTTTGCTAAAAAGTTCGTTGTTTTTGTATAATCAGTCATTATGAATTTTTCCCTGTTTTTAAAAATAAATCTATTTTTTGTACACTTACTGAATCATCATCAATCGTAGCATTAATTGTAAATGCAAACGTTTCTCCAGATCCTCCTAAAGGAACTTTAATTTCTTGTACTCCAATACCTACTGAAGAGTATTTACTAACTGCATATAAAGCAGTAGACGTTCCAAATTTTGTATAGTCTCCATCACCTAAATCTCTAGCTAATACAATAGTTCTAGGATTTAAAGTATAGTCATAACCATAACCAAATACAAAGTCTTGTTCTCCAGAACCTATTACTAGTAATTTAGCTTTTTTTAAAAACTTTTTAATTACTCCTCCACCAACATCAGAAAATGGAGATTTATAAGCAAGTTCATAACTTTGTTGATTATCTTTATATCCTGTGTATTCTCCTATACCATTAGGAACTCCAAGATATAATTTTCTATCTGATGTAGATAGATATGTTTTAAATACATCTCCATTATCTAAACTCCAAGTAGTAATTCTAGCACTTCCATTAGGAAGTTCTGTCCTTAAATCTACGTAAATCATAAGTTTAGATGAAGGAAATGTTAAAATATAAAAAGCTTCTCGTTCAAAATAAGCTGCTTTTATTGCATTTAAATTTGGTTCTAGTGCTAAGTAATCAACTATGTCATCTCTAATATTTAAAGATAACTCTCTCATAGGCAAAGATTTTTCTTGTACTGTTCTTCGTAAAGATCTAATACCAGACTGTGATAAGAAAATTAAATCAGTACCAGTAGCTTGAATAGAGTCTCTAGAAACACAACCAACACCCACTATAGTATCTACTAATGAAATATTAGCAGGATCTCCAGCATTTTGATATATTACAATATTATTTTTACAAAATATTACTAAAAATCCATTGTGATTAGCTAACCCAACTATTTCATCTTTATTACCTACTACTGAACTTATATCTAATACACCTGCACTACCTGTAGTAAAATTAGTTGGATCTAGTAAGTCACTAAAAAATATAGTATGTTTATTAACTGAAACACCTGCAGTCCATATTCTACCATAAGCAGATATAGCACAATCTGGATCAAAAGAACTAATTCCAGAAGGAGCTGTACCATGTCCAGCAGAACCTACTTTTTGAAATATATAAGCACCAGTATCACTAACTCTTCTTCTAACTAATAACTCATTACCATTTTGTGCAGCAAATGCATAAGTAACTGCTGATGCTCCAGATCCTTTTGGTAATGAACAAAACTGCCATCTGTTACCAGTAAATGTTACTGATACATCTGTAGTTTGATCAGCAGCTTTAACACTCTGAGGAACTAATGTAGTAGTACCATTAAATAACTTTCCATCTCCTGCTGATAATATTTCTGTACTTCCTGTGTTATCTGTAAATTCAAACAAAGATTCAATGTAAGTATCTGCAGTTAATGTTCCTTTATCTGTTGTTAATAGAGAATATCCTTTTCGTGCTCCTAATCTACCATACTGATCAATGATACAATTATTAGCTCTAGTAGCATAACCACTATCTAAACCTACTCTAGCATCCTGAGTATTTAAACCTAAAAACCCTGGAGATAGTAAACTAACAGATTGTAAAGGTGCTGCCATTAAACTGCTTTCCAAATAGTTTCATAAGGTTTTTGTCCTGCTTCTATTGCAATATAATCTGATAAAAGATTTCTGTATCTAATTTCTTGATCTGGACTACCTCCGTCTTCTCCTCTTTCACTAATAGCTTTTGCAAGTGTAGCTTCTATAACTAATTGTGCAGGAACTAAAGGAGTATCTGTAGCTAGTACTAAATCTTTTTGAGGTTGTACAATATTAAATCTAAGTATATATTCTCCATCAGGAACAGGATAAACATCTACTTGACTATCTTCATCTGATGTAACACCGTTAAAAGCATAGTAAGTTGGAGATCCTTTAGCTGGAGACTCAACAAAAGCAAACCTTTCATCCATCCACTCATTAGGACGTAAGTACATAAAGTTTTTAGTAGTTGCATTATATACATCTAAAACTCTAAATCTTGTTGTAGAGTCTTCTAAAATCCAATTAAAAATTCCATCTACTGTTCTGACAGTTAATGTATTTCTAAGTACTCTCCAATCCCAAGCATGTTCTATTTCTTGTTTTGAAACGTTTACAAAATCTGCAATTAATTTAGAGTAATCATTTTCAGCTAAGGTAGAAACTTCTTCTTCCCTTAGTCTTCTTAATACACTATTAACTATTTCTAAATATGTCATTAGTCTGTCCTATTATTATGTACGATACTTTCTTACTTTTTTAGCTACTTTTTTAGGTTGTGCTACATGTTGCTTACCTTTTTTATTACCTTTCCGTTTAGCAGCATTAGTTGCTCTTTTTTCTGCAGGGTTTAAAGCATTCCAAGCAGCATCAGGAAGGTATCTTTTTTTACCTTTACTAGGTTTACCATCAGAAGTTCTCCATTTTTGTTTAGTCCATCTAGATAAACTTTTCTGAGATTTAGCTTTAGCCACGATAACCACCACCTTTAGCTTTATATTGTTTAGCTAACATTTGTGCTTTACGAGCTGACCATTGTCCAGGTTTACCACCTTTACTACCTGCTTTAATCCTATTAAAAAGATTTTTACGCATTGTAGGTTTAGTATAGTTACCTGCTTTATTTACTGTACTTTTCTTTTTTACCATTTTACTTTATTTGCCCAATAAGCAGCTGACATTTTACCTTTAGATATATTTCTACCATGTCTAGCTTTAAATGATTTACGTTTTGCTTTCATTCTTGCAGATTCTCCTGCTTTAGGTTTACCTGCAGTCGAAGCACCTTGTTCTCCAAATCGTATAGTTTTAACTTTATCACCTTCTTTAGCTACAACTACATGTGATTTTTTAGGATGATTAGGAGTACGTTTAGGTTTATTAAACCCTGATACTCCTGCTCTTGTTAATCTAGAATCTTTAGCCATTATTTTTTTACCTTTGTTTTAGGTTTAGTATGAGTATACCCTTTTCCTTTTAATTCTAAATGTTTTTTCTTTGTAAATACCATTTGTCCTCTACCAGCTTTAGAATACATCATATGAGGTTTCATTTTTTCATTTTTCATTTTAGTATCCTTTACTCATTTTCATTGTTTTCTTTTTCTTCTTTTTTTTCTTTTTGGCTTTTTCTGCTGCCATTTTACCTTTTGCTGTATAAGCGTACTTTTTTCCATTTACCATAGGCATATTAAGTTCTCCTTTTAGTTAAGTTACGTTTTTTCTTTTTAGCTTCTTTACTTAAATTACTTTTAGCAGATACTTTTTTTAAGTTACTTTTTCTATTATCCATTGCATTATCATTCTTATGTGCTGCGTGGCGTTTATCACCTTTCTTAAGACCAAGTTTAGTTCGTGCAGCATTACGAGAAGCTCTCTCTTTAACTCTTTTAGGTTTCTTTTTCTTTTCCCAATTAAGTTCTTTTTTATAGTCTCGTTTTCCTTTACTCATGTAAGGCATTAAACACTACTCCACAACGTTATTATAAATAGTACTGTAGGTGTTATTGGCATAACTGTTAAAAAAGCTAAGAGACTTATAAATGATTTCATTTATTTTCCTTTTGCTAACTGTCCACCAAAATAAAACTCTACTATCATTGTTGCCCATGTAAATATTTCATCAAACTTGTATAGTCCTTTAATTGTTTCAAACTTAGTTTCTCCTCCAATTTCAAAAATACCAAAAAGAAAACTAGTAGGTTCTTCTACAATTTTAACTACTGTGTCTATACCTAAGACACCTGCTAAAGGGTATACAGCTACTAACGAAAGAATAGCAAACATTAGTATTCGTCTATTCCAGGCAGCCATTTTACCTTCTGTACTTGCATGCTCTCTTGCTTTTTGTATTGCTCCTTCTTTTGCTGCTAAAGCCTGTAACATCATTTGATGTTGTTGATGAGCTTGCTCTGATTTAATTGCTGTTAGTTTAGCAAAAAAACCTAAACCTATTGGTATTAAATGTTGTAGTATACTTATCATAAATTAGACATAGTTAATGCATGAACTAGTGTTGCAACTACAATACCACCAAATCCATAAAGAACACCCCATATAAGTTTATTTAATGCAGATTCAATTCGATCTAATCTTTTATGAATTGTATTATATCTTTCTGCACATAATTTTTCATGTGCTACTAATTCTTCATGTGGTGTCATTTCCATCCTTTCTCTAGAATATTATGTATTTTACTTTCTATAGCAGGAAGAAGTCTCATTCCACTATATCCTATAAAAAATGCTATTGCTGGTCCTGCTAACATACCTAAATTAAATATGTGTAGTATCGGTGGTATAAAAAACTCAGCAGTTACAACAGCTAATATTAAAGTAAATCCTAATTCTTGTCTAGCTCTTTTTCTTTCTATTAACCAATGGATATGTCCACCTCTAGGTGTTTTACCTTTAAGTTTCTTTTTATTATAATTAAATAGTGCACCAAGGATAGAAGCTATAACACAACATAACTTACTACCATATTGTGCTATAAAGTATTCCATTTAACATTTTCCATTACATTAATTAAAGATTCTACATCTGTAACTTCTGCAATTGCTGTTTCAACTCTATTAGCTTCTGTAACAATAGCAGCTCTATGTGTAACAATTTTTTCTGGAATATCTATTTCTCTTTCTACTTTTCTAGTTATATACCAATCTGTATTAGCTAGGATCATTCCTGCAGTGTAATTTACTTCTTTAATTTTTGTAGACTTTAATCCTTTAGTTACTAATCTTTCATCAGTATCTTCCATTGCTTCAGTTTCTGGATTATATACTTGTACATATAATGGATTACCATTTTCATCTACTTCCTCTACATCTTCCATAGCTTTAGGATTATCTATCTTACCATTCCAATAGTATCTGTCATCTGCCCTTACAGGATCTGCTTCCCATGTAACACCTATAGCATTTTTTTCTTCTTGTGTAGAGTTCTGTAACCAATTTCTAGGATATTGTATTTCATTATGTGTAAACCCTCTATCCATAATAAGAGTTTTTCCGTCTAGTTTGTAAGCCATTATTTGTCCTTATCGTGCGTTTGAGTTTTTAAAAGGGTTCTCGGCAAATGCCATGTATATTATTGTATTACCACTACCATTACTTCCAGGGTCTGTTGTAACAGGTCTAAATCCATTAGCAAATATATCAAAGTCATCAGAAGTATTTTCAGTATTAACTGTGCTAGGTTCTAATGTTGCATTAGTTTGGTTATATGTACTTCGTGCTGTATCTACAATACCCCATTGCCTACTATCACTTGCATTTTTAAACATAATAAATTTAGGTCTGAACCCTGTATATACAAATGTTCCATTAGCAGAGCCATTACCTGTATATTTATCAA
>CAACVD010000865.1_pt1 | contig 11828 bp, 13 predicted proteins | sample 2381771 | NCBI WGS metagenome assembly CAACVD01 (sample SAMEA5211965, study PRJEB30684) | marine metagenome | biome: Marine; feature: Epipelagic; material: Water | collected 2015-10-15 | depth 15 m | reverse complement strand
CCGGGGATTGATAAAAATGAGCCAGTTTCCGCTGCGTCGAGCATCATCTGCTTATCAGACTGACTCAGGTCAGCATTGTTCACAAAGTCCCTGTAAAGTCCGAGGAAGCGCTCTGAGCCGATTGTCTCAGATATCTTGCTCATGGTTTCTGTTGCCGCCTCCATGCGGCTCTTATCGCCGGGAAACAGTGCGCTAGACAAGCCGCCTATGAGAGACACAACATCGCCCGGAAGACCAGCAACACCAGCCGCTGTGCCAACCGCCATACTGCCAGTAGCTTGCGACAAGTCCTCCAATGCTTCGCCAGTACGCTCCATGACTGTGCCGGTATACTCCTTGCGAGGTGCATCACCGCCGGGGTAGAAGGCTTGACCCTCAACCCTTGGGACATCGACATAGGCACCACCCTCATTTATGACAATCTCGTGAGCGTCTTGTCTAGCTTGGTGCGAGGCCCGTCTTTCTTGCAACAAATCAATCATTCTTGTGTCTCTAAGTATGTTTCAATAGTTTTAATTTGTGAATCTATTGCATCGTTTTGTTTTGCTATGCCGGGGTCACGTTGTTTAGGCTCTAAATTTTTTTGCCCCTTCAAGTAATTTATCACGCCTTCGTAATCATTGTTCTCAAAAATTTTGAACGGTCTGTTTGCATCTTTTAGGTCATTTTGTATGCTATTTACATTAGCAATCTTTTTATCGGCTGCTTGTTTTTTGAGCTTAATTTCAACGGTTTTAAAATCTTTACTAATGTTTTCTGCGATAGTGTCCGCTATGGCTATGCCGTCAAAATCCAGACCTTTTCTTTTTGCCTCTTGAAATCTTCGCGTAAGTTCTGCCTTTCCTCTTCTTGCTATTTGAGCCTTTTCAAAATTCTCATCATTTTCACTTATAACAGTGTAAGTCGGCGGCAAATCAAAGGCTGAGAGTATATCTTTCGCAGCCGTAAGCTCTTGGCTTTCTTGGCTGTCAACAAGGTCATTTAATGTTTTTTGGTCTTCAAAGCTAAGACCGGGGGCGTATTTTTCAATGTCATCAAACGACAAGTCATCTGCTGCCGCCAAGTTCTGCACAACCTCTTTGATTTTTGGATCAGATACTGTGCGTATTCGTCCAGCATCGTTGAACTCATCAGTCAGCTCTTGTGCCTTTTGTGGGTTGATGTCTGCTAATGTTTTTATATTCAGGTCAAACTCTCTTGTGTTGCCGCTTGACATAGATTTACGAACCAAAGCTATAGCACCCGGCTCATTCCGCTCTGACCGCTCATTTGCCAGTTTCTGTTCTGCATCTGCAAAATTAAGCTGGGCGGCTCTTTCGTCACGCAGAGATTTACCGATATCGGTAAAAGACATTCCCTGATTACGCAGTTCTTTAATTCCGTTCTGAACAGCGAGTGGTAAAGTAGTGACTTTTCCTTGGCTAATTAATCCAATTGTATTGGTTGGCCTTTCAGTGGCAAACGTACCGTCGGAAACGATTTGTTTCGCGGCAGTTCCACTTATTTTATCCATGTTGTCTAGGAATGTTTTCAGAGCGCTGCCGGTCAAAAATGTTACTGCTTTGTTTTTCGCCTCTTGCACTCTTTTGTTCAGCACATCATTACCTTTTGGCCCTCGTAGCATTTTTGCGATGTTTGGCACACTGAAATCTTGCTGATGAGCCGCTCTAAACTTAGTCTCCAGCCGCTTGTTTTCTACTTTGACATATTCCTCAAGATAACCCGCATAGCTGCTATGATTTGTTATGCCTTGCTTTGCGCGAAACTCTCGGGCAAGGGCAGGGCTAGTCTCGTCAAGCACACCTCCATAACCGGCAGCAACCTCATCAAGTTTGTCAGCCAAAGCACCGGGGCTGAAGTCCGTGACGCCAAAATCACGTTCTGCTGCGTCCCTAAACTGCTGGCTTTGCCCGTACGCTGTTAAAGATTGCTCATACAGCGTGGTCAGTTCCGTAGCTCGATTTGATGCAAGGGCGCTGATTTCATCACCCGCTATCGACAGTGCAGCCCGTCTGGCATTGCGACCAAATACGGTACGGTCATCGCCGGGCAGCTCCAGCTCTTCGCCTGCAACAAAAGCATCATTGATTTGCTCAGCGGTCGGCGCGTTCAAGGCACCATACTCCGCGCCCTCTATCTTGGCCTTGTCTTCGGCCATTGACATGACAAAATTGGACAGTCTGTTCAGATTATTGGCAAGCTGGTTACGACCACGCGCTATCTCCTGTTCAGCGGCAAAGTTGACCCGTGGCACCCGTAGCTGCTGATTTGAACCCCGCAATCTTACTTGCTCTGCCATTATCGTGGTTTCCTAAACTCCGTAGAATGTGCCGGAATAAAATTGTTGCCCACCTGGTTGGGACACCATTGAGGTGGTCGCCGCTGTTGTAGTCGCGGCGGTAGTTGTAGTAGTGGCGGCTGTCGCGCTACCCGTAAAACCAGCGGTCGGATAAAGCTGACCCGCTGATGCCACGCCCATGCCCACTGTAGCAAGAGCGCCAAGCCGCGCCGTCTGCCGAGCTGACTGACCAGCGACTCGGAAGTTTGCAGCCTGATACTTAGCCATCTTTGTTGCAATGCTGGCGTTGTCTCTTGCTATCGTGAACTGATTGACACCTTCACGCATGTTGAGCCTGGCTATCAAATCAGACGATGACCCGCTTGATAGCGGGTCAAGGTTGCCAGCCGCGCCCCGTGCAATGTTAGCAGCTAGCACTTTTTCCAGATTCTGCAACGCTGTTACGCCTTGACGCTTATACTCCAGTGCCTGCACACTGCCCTGTATTTCAGCCTGCCGGGCTTGCGCGTTATAGGCGTCTTGCTGTGCCTTTCCCGCGTCAAGCTGCGCTTTGGCAGATAATGCTGTTGCACCTATAGCGATAGCAGCTAATACTGGTCCACTCATTGTCCCACACTCACTTTAAAGTCCATTGCCAACACCGTGAAAAACACCGGCTTTGACTGTGAAATTGTTATTTGTGCATCCCGGCTGTAGCCCAAAAAGCCCTGCGTTTTCTTGATGCCGGTGAAGGTTGACACGCCGCCAGCTCCTGACAGTGGCAGGCTTTGCAGCGGTATTTCCCGCCCATTCAGCGTGATGTTTTGACTGCGATGCAATATTGGCGATACCTCAAGTATCCGGCGGCGCTGACTTTGTACCGAACCGCTGGACAGTCTAGGCTCAAATGGCTGGGTTTTGACCGTGACCGTGTAAGCTAGCCCAACCTCTGCATAGCTGGTCGGCGTACCGCCCAGCGTGACCTGACCGCTGCTAACAGTCTGGTCAGTGTCCACAATGTCATCGCGCACGATGTTGACTGTCTTGCCCTCCAGGTGTGACAAGCTACCGGCTGTAGCGCTGCCGGGCAGGGACTGGTCAGGCGAAGACGCACCGGCAAAATATTGTATTGATGCGTCAGTTGTGCGGTCAGTATCAAATATTTCAACATAGTATTTGGTGGCGCTGTTGACCGTGCGTTTCACAACACAGTAAATTGTATCTAAATCAACGCCCACATCAACGAAATTGCCATCAGTTGTAAAGGTTGAGGCCGCTACAATCTGTTGGGGTCGGTTCAGCGTAAATGCTGCCATAGTACCCGCAAAGCCCGTACTGTCGGCTCTGTAGCCCGTTGTCGAGGTTCCGTTGACAATCAGCAGTAAATCACCCTCGGTCGTGTCTGTGGCCGGTCTAAGCGCCATACGCAGCGGGTCTACAATGAGGTGAGAGCTGAGCAAGCTGATATTGTTAGCGACATAGGACAGCTCAACATCACTAAACAGCATTTCACGCAATGCCTTGCCTTGGCGCTGTATAAACAACGTGCCGCCTTCGGCTGACTGTGGCCGCAGGCCAACCTTACTGCCGCGCCGGGTTGCTGACTTGATGGTGATGTTGGCCGGTGTGATAGGGTCTAGGTCAGCCTGGGGAACGAAGAACTCAGCCCCGGTGGTGAATATCTGCAAGTCTCTGCCAGACCTGATGCCCGTGATAGCGTTGACTGTATCGGTGTTTAGTGTGGCAAGTATCGCATCATCATCCAAAGCCTCGGCTGCTTTAAAATTAAAAAAGTCAGCGACCTTACTACCAAACAGAGTATTGACCAGACTGGCACTGCCGCCAAAATACAAGCGCCCTTCATGAAAAGAACAGGTGCGGGGCCAGCCTCTGGTATTCGACCAGGCATTTTCGTAGCCCGACTCAATCTCATAATCTCCAGACGCAATGGCATCAGTGCTAAAAAACGGAATCTCGGCAATCGTCAGCACTTCTGTTGCGCTGTTACGCTGAATTATCCGCGCCCGGCCAAATCCATTGGTGACGTTGATAAACTGGTCAACCATGTCAGCGGTGAAGATGCTGCCGGACGCAGTCACTTTGACCGTGCCATCAACTGCATCCGGGGTAATCGTGCCGGACGGTGTGGCGGTCGATAGCGTAAAGGCCACCTTAGGGACTGTCAGGGTCAGTGCAGACGCTGTCCAGCTTGTGTTATTGGCCCCGCGCACGATTTTGAACGGTGCAAAATTTTCATGCACGATAATCAACGTGTCAGCACTTTGCGTGAAATACAGCTTCTGCATATCAAAGTTGCTGACCTCATAGAGAGTGCCAACGCTGTAATCCAGATAATCATTGCCCGACCCGTTGATATTGGTCAGCAGACTGCCAGCCGCAAAAAACCTAAACCTGATGGTGCTGGTGGTGTTCTGGGCAGATGCCAGTATCATAAAGTTCTGGGTGGTTGAAAACTCAAACGGTATAAGAGCCGTGCCATTTGCCGCATTGTCACTGGTGACATCAAGAACAAACCTCAAGCCGGGGCGGCGGGAGAAACCGCCCTGCGGCTCAAAGACAACATTGCTGGCTAAATCAACCGAGCTGTAATATTGCGTTAGGTCAATACGGCCACGCAGCAACGGGTCCAGCTCACCAACAGTGAAACTTGATTGATATTGCTGTATCCGGCTCATCTGACATCCGTAAGTAAATAGTCACCCACCACCGAAGGCGTCTGACCTCCGGCATCTATGTTGGCGGCTTGTCTGAAATACCCGCCTCGAAAACCCTCTGCCGCTGTGCCAAGTGCAATGGCTCTCCAATATTCAGACTTCTGGGTCTGGTCAGTTATCACCTCGGCTATGTGCCAGGCCATCTGGTAGGCAAGCAATGTGACAAAATAGGTGGGCATATTGCCCTCTGATACGGCTCGTTGATAATCAATGTGGATTTCTGTTGCGTCGGTTAGAAGCACCGTGCCGCCTGCTGATGACTGGCCTATCTCCCATATTTTGAAGAGGGCAGCGCCAGCCGCCGAGCTGGTGCGAACTGCGCGTGGCACACCCAATACCATATCGTTGGGCAGCAGAAACTGATTGTCGTATTCGTTTGCCGGGCTGGTGGTATCTTTTACCAGCTCGGTTTTTGCAACGGTAAAGCTCCAGGGGTACATGCCAAAGGTGGTCAGCTTGACCTCGTTGTATATTGTCGAGCAAGCCTGCGCCGCTGGTGTGCCGTCAGAAAATGATGTGATTGCATCCGAGCCTAGAAGCAATAGAGCCTTGTTGCAGATGCTAACATCGGTATCACCAACAGCCATGAATTACCTCCGGTTAAGGGATTGGCAGAGAGGTGTTCGGAATTAACCCCTCTGCCAAACTTGTTAGTCGCTATCGGTTTGCGCGATAGTGGTGCCGTCAGATACGTCCACCACGCCTGATGCATTGGATACAACAGTGTGGATTGATGACGCCAAGGTGCCGCCGGTTGATGTCACCGAAATGATAACATCTCCGACTGACACATCGTCAGACACATCGTTGAAGTACCCAGCACCATCCACAGTTCCGACCGCGTCGGTTGTGGTGTAGGTGAATAGCTGGGGTGCGGTGCCTTTTTTAGACTGACCGCCGATTGGGTTCCAACCCGCTCTTGCAAATGCCATTTGTCAGTCCTCCTATTCTTCACAAGTGATGTCAACAATACCATCGACATCAATGGCAACGGCTCCCATCGACAGCATTGCTGTGATAAGGAAAGACGTTTTTGTTGGCACATAGTTGATTTCTGTTTTTGGTGCGATACCAACAGCAACGCCTATTGCTGAGCGATGGAACGCAAAACAGGTACGGTCAGCGGTTGCCAGCGGCAAGCCGCCTTCATCGCGGTCACCAACAATATGGAACTGGAAACCGAGCATGGTATTTACGCTTCCGTTTACCAAATTCTGAATCGTCTGAAAATCGCTCGAAATGGCACGCTCATCACCCAGCAATCCAGCCAGGTTATTGGCGTGGATGACTATGTGACGGTCTGTTGGCGGGACATTCTTCGCATCCAGCCCTTTTTTCGCTGCGAGTAGTTTACCAACATTCAGATTTGATGCAGCGGCAGAACCAGTGGTTACGACTGTTTTAGCAACTGTAGTGCCAGCAGATGCAGCATTAAGAGCATCAATAATTATCTGGTCCTCGCGTCGGCCAATGGCGTTACCCACGACCTGTGCCAGTTCTTGCCTCTCATCAAAGTTGACCTTTTGCTGGTCGAACACATCCGAGTATTCTGCGGCTACAAAATTAGAAAGTGTGCAGGAAACTTGACTAAAGGAAGCGTTGATAGGCACGACTTCAGTGGCTGGAGTACGCACAGAAGCTGTACCCTTACCCACCTTCGGGAATTTGACGGTATCACCGACAACACCCGTGCGCGTCCGCGCAGCTCCACGAAGCACGGCAGAAGACTGATAAGCCTGATGCACTTCTGCTTCAAATAGCTGAACAAACGCTGGAGATAGATTTGTTGACATGTTTGTCACTCCTCAATTTGAACACACAAAACTTACGCCTTGCGGGTTATCGGGGAGTCCCCGGCCCTGGCTTACGCGAACGTCGCGCACGGTGTATTTCTACACGCCAGACCGGCCCTTACGGGTTATCAGTCTTTTTGAACATATACTACAAGCTGTAGCTTGTAAACAGTCCAAACACATCATCTGGACTGTGTACAGTTTAGCCGTAGCGTTTCTCAAACCTTTGCTCAACCTGACGCCTAAAGTTCGCGTCATCCCTGTAGCGCGGGTCAGCAATCAGTGTTTGCATTTCAGCGTCAAACTCATCCTTGCTTTGCCCAGCTTCGGCAACATCTGCTATTGGCAGCTTTGACAAGTCACCCGTCATCTGACGCACTTTCTGCATCATCCGCTGCCCCAAAGCCGTGCCACCCCAGATGTTCAGCTCTTCGCGCTCCTCTTCTGAAATCACGCCTTTTCGCAGCATACCATCTGCCCATTCAATATTCGACTGGATGATTGCATCAGCATTAGCGCCAAGCGCCTGCTTTTCAGCTTCTAGGTTGGCCTTCATTTCAACCCCGGCCTCACCAGAAATAACCGTGATGGTTTCTGCCAGCTCGGAAAACGCCGCCTGATTAATGCCATGCTTTCTAGCCCACTCAAGATACCCTTCAACCACAGGGTCATCTGTCTCATAGCCAGCCTCGGTCAACACCGACATATCGTAGTTGCCACCCTCTGGAGCCTTGTGGTCACCGTGGTGAAACTTTTTTTCCAGTTCAAGATTGCTTTTGACCAGTCCCTCTATGTCCGGGCCTTCCTTCTCGTCCCAGTGCTTCGCCGGGAACCAGTCTGGCCTTTCGTAGATTTCGTCCTCATCCTCCCCCTCAACCGGCTGGGTGTCCTCCGCAAGGTGAGGGATGCTCGACTGCTCGTCGTCATTGGCTGTATCCTCCGCTAGAGCTGCGGCGGCCATCAATCCATCAGGAGCCGGGGCTTCTTCCGGTTGTTCCTGTGCTTGCTGGTTATCGTCAACTTGGCTCATTTGCTCGTTTTATCCTCTGTTCTATGTCCCGCACTATTGAGTTCTGACCTTCCCGTGCGAAACCAAAGGACGGGTCAGCGCCCGGCACCCATGCCGGTTGTTCAATCGTGATGGCCCGTAGATGCTCCAGGACTTTCGCGCCTGCTTCGGTTTCAAAACAGCGTTTGAAATTGATATCGAGGCTGCGTTGTAGGTCGATATTCTGGAGCCTGATGGGTTCACCCGTTGCATCAACGCCATCCCAGCCGGGAGCATTGATGCTCTGTATCTTTTCTGCTTGTGACATTATTCAGCCGCTTGTTGTTCTTGTTGTTGTGGTGGTGCGGCCATGCCTTGTGCCTGCATGGCAGCTTGTGCCGCTTGTATCATTTGCTGCTGGATTTCAGCGCGTTGTTGCGGAGTAGTGCGAAGGCTTGCCGGGATGCCGAGCTGGTCGGCGATGTAGTCACCAACTGCCTCCATGTTTAGTAGCATCTGACCTTGCGGCCCGAGGCTCTGGCTGACCTGCATAAACTGCATGACCTCGCCAACTTTCTCCATATTGTTAGCCATCGCCAGCGGAGATATCGGTGTAACTTCTACCTCCAGACCATTTACTTTTAACGGTAAATCAATCTTGCCCATTTCATCCATCAGCTCCAATGTGCGACGCACAATCGGAAACATTGTTTCACTTATGAGCCTGCCGAACGCACTGCCCAAATTGGCTGACAGGTCACTGAGCTTGGCATTGATTTCTGTAGCTGACCGAGCGCTCATATTCTCCGGGGTCAGGCTTTCATCAAGCAGGGTCTTTTTAATGTTGGTGCGTAGGTCGTTGGCTACAATCTGGGACAAAGAAGCATCCCCAGACCGAGGCAGCGGGGCAAGGGAGGGGCCACGCGGCCCCCCATTGCTCGACACGCCTATAACAGCGCCCGGTACAATGGATATGGTCTGAGGATTCAACACGCCATCATCAACAGCGGTGAACACCCCGCCGATAGAAATGCTGGCATTTTTCAATGTTAATTCAACAACCTTATTCAATGTCTTAATGTCAGGCAGCGCATATAATACCGGGCCGCGTCCGTATCTCTCATTGCTGGCTTTCATGTACCGACTAATTACAAACGGGAAACTTTTTAAGTCGCGGTGTAAGAGCTTGATGTCCTCTTCCATCGTTATGACGCAATAGCTTATCTGGCCCTCTTCGGTATAGGTGGCCTCAAGTAGCTCCACCGTTTCAGTCGGGTCTTCCATATATTTTTTAGCCAGCTCATCCGGTATATCCGCATCGGGAAACTCGGCCTGTATCAGCCGGAACGGGCGGCGAAACTTTCTGTAAACGGTATCAACCGTTCCATTCGGCCCCTCGTCAAACGTAATGTGATAGCTGGGAATAGCTGTATAGCGTATCGGCGTTAAATCATCGCCCGGCTGAATCAGCATCACGGCTGTGCCTACAGCCAAATCAAGTAAGAACTCCCCCATCGCCAGGTCAAAGCCTGACAATCTCATAATCCCGAACATGCGGTCGGTAATAAAATCTAAGCCTTGCTGTGCCTCAATCTGTCTGGCTCTCGGGATTTCATTGCCCGGTTGCAAGCGGCACCAAGTTTGCTGTGGAGGAAACAGACTGGACTGGATGCGGTTCGCAAACCGGGCAGTCGAGTGAATGGCAGTCGAATCAAACACTCGTTTCATTTTATTCTGACCGGGCACGCTTTGCTCGTAATACCCGTCGTAAAGGTTCCGCATGGGCAGCGCGTACTCGTACGCCTCTTCGTAGATAGCGCGCCATTGCTCCTTGTGTGTCTGAGCTTTCTTGTATCTCTTTTTGATTTCTTCTGTGCTTAGACCAGCCATGTCACGCTTTCTTGTGTCTGTTCGCAAAATTTCTAGCCGCTTCTACCGAGCCAAACCCCCAGGCTTTCAAGGCTAATGCTTTACGGGTGGGTCTGCCCTTGTCATCTTTCATCGGCCCTTTCATGCCAGCAAATCTGGCAGCAAATGAAACACGCCGGGGGTCGGTTCCGGTTTTGAGGGGGCGTTTGAGATTGGACCCTTCAGTCTTTTTGAAATGCTTTCGCCCAGCTTCATTGAGGCCACCTGACGGGTTTTGAAATCTTTTAGCTACCATACGACTTATTCGCCGCCTTCTTCTTCCCCATCTTCTTCATCGCTGTTTTTCGCATCTTGCTCATTTTGCTGTCCATTGTCTTGGCTATTGGCCGTTTGGTTCCGTGTTTCATCTGCGACCTCTTTGTGTCTGGGGTTACGTTTGTAGCTGTTCATATCAGCCCCGAGGGTTTCGACCAGCGCCTAGAGTTGTGGTCAGAGTCACATCACGACCCTCGCCCTCACCATAAACGCCGGGAGCCATGAGCGTAGCTCTGCCGCCGGTTCGCCTGGCTGACCGCCGAGCTGCCAACCGCCGCCTGGACGACACCTCATCGCGCTCAGTCTTCTGCCTTTGACGTTCAATCTCAGGGTCAACCTTTGGGGGCGGTGGTGCCTTTGGTCTGGAAAAAATACTACTCATTTAAAAATCCTCGCATACATCCAATAATCAGCGCCATCAGGTCCGTAGTGTTTCAACAAGCCTTCTTTTTTAAAATGACACCGCGATGCCCATCTGTCAGCGCGTTCATTATGCGTATGAACCGTGAATTGTAGCCTTTTTGTTTGCATTTGCTGGGCTGCATACTCAAAAAACAGCAGTGAACCGCGATGAAAAGCGATGGTTTTTCTTTCAATTTTTGCATGGGGTATTAGCCAGGCTTCGGCAACGCCCGGCCATAACTGCCAGACACCAAACATCACCATGACATCATCGCCAGACATGCCAGTAAAGGCATGGCCGGTTGACGCATACGTTTCCAGATACTCATGGAAATCGCCAAACATTTTCAGATTAGCCTCATCGAAGGCGTTGAGCTGGCACATGTAGAGATGCGCTGGCTGCCACCGGATGATGCGGTTGGTCGGGTAGTCCATGCGCGTGACGCGGTTTAGCTCATCAAGCAAAAACATCAAAGTCCAGCACTTTGGCCTGCGTTGGCCTGCCGCCGCTAGGGGTAGGGCGCTTGGTCATCATTTTATGCTCGGAGCCTAGAAGACAATAGCCAGCCGCATCACCAACGTGAGAATGTTCGTTTTTATCCGGCACATCGCGGAACCGCTCCTGACCGGCACCAATCGCCAGTCGCTTGAAGTGATACCCGCCGCCAAGGCTCTTGCGCAGCTTCAGGCAGCGCCGGTCTATCAAAAACCCCGGCTTGGCATCAATCAGCCTGCCCATCGGTATTGCCAGTGCTTCACGCCGGGTTCTAAACTCATTGGTCGCGGTTGGTCGTGCCAGGATGCCATGCGTTTTTAGATGGTCAAATGCCGTCGTTTCAAATATCTGGTCACGCTGTGAACCGGCAGGGTCACCCCAGACCAGCATTTCCATACGCGGAAACCGTGCCTCGATATCACTTTTCAGCATAGAACAGAACCGCTCCAGCCCCATATCAAAGCTGACCAGCTCATGCAGTACATGCCACCGGCCATCAGGCAGCTTTTGAGCAAACACCGCTGCCGGGGTCAATCCAAAGTCAAGGCCGATATGCACCGGCACATTTGGCTCCGGCTCCAAATCAGCCGTCATCATCTGGTCATTGAACTCCGGCCAGACCGGGCGACCTTCCTGGACAAAGGTATATTCGCCTTTTGCATAGCACTGAATCCAGTCAAGGTTTTTTCCGCCCAAGAGCTGGTCATAGTATCCGGTTGGCAGATTCCCGAGGTTCTCAGCCTTCGGGTTGGTCTGCCACCACCGGCCAGCCTGATGAATATACCCCTGCGCCTCGGGCATCTCTTCGGGCAGTTCTTCAAGCGGCACCTCCAGTACACCGCCCGGTTGCCGGAAAAAGTCCCAGGCAAAGCGCCCCGTTGGCCGGTCTTTCTCAGCTAGCCGGTAATACCAGTGGTCATCATCCATCGGATTGCTGTCCATAATTACACCC
>CAACVD010001345.1_pt1 | contig 11829 bp, 20 predicted proteins | sample 2381771 | NCBI WGS metagenome assembly CAACVD01 (sample SAMEA5211965, study PRJEB30684) | marine metagenome | biome: Marine; feature: Epipelagic; material: Water | collected 2015-10-15 | depth 15 m | reverse complement strand
TCTTTGTACCCCATGTCCCTGAGTTTTCGCCTGTTGCCATCTCCTCCAATCGGAGGTCATTTACAAAGGTACTAGCCATGTGTGTTCCTCATAAAGTTCAGTTGCACTTTTATGCCGCAATCTCACTCCAGTCAGGTGTTTGCGTTGTGCTTATATCTGTATAGTTCGGTGTTTGGGTAGTCACTAATTCACTCCAAACAAAAACTCCTCCCTGACTTGATGTCAGTTCAGTTCCTGTAACACTGGCCCCTGCTCCTGCTCTTCCTGTCACTGAACCTGCTGATATGGTAGCAGAAGCGCCCGTCAAAGATAGATTGCAGTCAGCGGTTATTGACTCATCCCCTTGGGATGCAGTCAAAGCTATACCCGTGATTACTTGCGTCGATCCCGCTGTGACCGACTCATTGCCTTGGGACGACGTAAGCCCGATGCCCGTGACAGTCATCGATGCTTCTGCTCTTGCTGTCTCGTCTCCTTGAGAAAGGGTTAGTGCAACGCCAGTAACAGAAACGACCAAGTCTTCGTTCCATGCGGCCTCACCCCATGTACCCCGACCCCATCCATTGATATTACTGGCTGACATAATTCATACCTAAGCTATTCGGATAATAGCGTTGGACGTATCTGCCGCTGGGAACTGAATGGTAAAGTCCCCTGTCGTTGCGGTTTTGTCTGCACCGAAATCAAGCACCATAATCGCTTTGTTTGACGCACTGGTGTTATACAGAAGAGCGCCTCTCGCTGTTAACGAAACATTAGAGAATGTTAGGTCTACAAAATCTGCGATAGCTGTCGTGCTGGAAGCGGTTGGCGTTACATTGGTTAATGCATTACCTCCTCCCGTGTAACTTGTGTTTGTTGTTGTTACTTCGTGAGTGCTTGTTGGATCTGCTGTTGCATCCGATGGTGCAGTATATGCTGTAGTCGACGCACTCAAAGTTGCACTTGAAGTGAACAGAGCCGCCTTGATGCTGTGTTGACCATTCGTAAGGTTATGTGTCCCAGTCAACAACTCAACCTTGAATGATGTACAGACTGCCTGAGAAATTGCCATATCTATAACCCCTTCATAATTTTTGCCATGTCTTCATGGCCTTGTTTTGCAAACAAATTATACAGTGTGGTCCGCTCTGAAATCATGGCCCTTGTGAACGCCTCTATCAAAGTGAGCCTTATCTGCTCTTTATACGCCAACGCTTGTTGCTGGATGACAGGATTAACCTTGTCACCGATAAATATAATCTTATCCACAGTCATGTCCGCAAACTCTTCTGGTGTATGCCCTCTGCTTTCAGTGGTAACAACTGTTACTTTTGGTACAGGCATACCTAAGCCTTCTGTCATCATTGCGCTACTACCCTCGACTCGCCGTTGCGATAACTATCGGATCTGTTCAATCCTTTGCCTAAATTATAAAGTTGCGCGACTGCCTCTTCGTATCTTTTTCCGTACAGATTGATTAGGTCAGGCTCTCCCTTCATAAACGAATACGCCTCAAGCAGAGTGCCATACAGCAACACTGTTTCTGCGTTGTCTCCTAGCCAGCTTGTAGCACTGGTCACGATAGATGGTGGATCATAGTAGTAGTGAAGTTGCACCGTGTAATTGGCATTTGGTGTAGGGGCAACAATGAAGCTCTCATCGTTGAATATCGCGTAATAAACAGGAGTCCCTGTTGTTGTGGTCTGAGGGTAAGCCTCTCTTAAAAAGTTGACATCCTTCGGGAGCAGAAATTGGTACTTGCTAGAACTATCTACAACAGCAAAAGAAAACACCGCAAGGAAATCACTGGGGGTGTTAACGAATCGATTACTTGAAGTAGTGGTCCCTGTGACGTTTCGACGCAAGTCGGGTATCAAGACGGATCGGTTGATTCGCTCCTCTGCCTGACGAACAAAGGTCGGGATTTGTGAAACAAAAGTTGTCTCATCGTTCTCCGTATAATCTTTTACCGCTTGGGTCAGCTCCGTATAGTTCATACTATTCCTGATACAAGTTATCAAAAGTAATTGCAGGGTCAGTATAACTAGAGTGTCCTTCGGCAGAATGAAGATACTGACTAGGTGCGAAATCAGGCGCCCCCTCTCCAGTCCTCCATAGTGCAGGAGATGTTGCTCTAACCCTGTTATTAGGCAACGCTACGATATTACCCTCCCACGGACCCTCTGTTAAGTACATCACATGAGACTGCTTATGCTGATCGGCTGAGTCAGCTATTTCATTTTCTGTGTAATCGACAGTAAACATATATCGTGAGTTATAAAACTCACCATCTATTTTTGCTATCCACGGGCTTGAGCTGACTCGGTCCATAACTATCACCGAATGATTTCTGGACTCGCAGTCCCAAGGCTGACACAGATGATCTTCCATTCTTTCAGGCCACTCTTCTAAAGGTATGTCTGCAACCAATGCCTCTATCGGCATTCTTGCCCACATAGCTCCGCCGTGAATATTTTCATCAATCCCTGATTCAGGATCATCTATTTCACAGCCTGTAAAAACAACCTGAAAAGTCAACGACCTATCAGGAATGGTATTCACAGCAAACGCCAAGGCGTGTAGAAACTGTCCATGATACTGCTGATGATTGCAGGTGAACTCCCTGCGAACCCAGCATTTGAATGACGGACAATTTGATATCAAATAGGACATCAACTGCTCCGACTATATCTTCCGCCCTTGGTCGCCGCACCCATGCCGCGAGATACGCCACCTCTAGACATGCCTTTGGTTCTTTTCATTTTACCGCCAGCTTGATAGCCCTTGGACTTCTTCATAGCTCCACCACCAACTTTTTTGGTAGCTCCACCTTTCGCCATGCCCTTGGTCTTTTTCATCATGCCGCCAATCTGTTTTTTAGCAACACCGCCCTTAGCCATCCCTTTAGTTTTTTTCATAGCCATAGCGCCACCAGCTTGCTTTTTAGCCGCCCCGCCTTTTGCCATGCCCTTGGCTTTCTTCATCGCGCCACCTTTCTGCATCTTACCCTTGCCGTCCATAGCAAATGCTGGAATCATTTTGCCCGTCTTTGGATCTTTCTTCATCGGCATCTTAGCCATAATAGTTACTCCTTTGTTAAGTGATACTAATCGTTACAGTGCCTACTGACACACTAAGCCCAGCAGGTGAACCCTGCGGATCAAGAGTATCTTGATTCAAGTTCGGAAAAGAAACAATTAAAGAATCTTTGGCTCTATCGGGTCTCGGATTCAGTAATGATTGTGGATCACTGATGGCGACCCTTCCCAAAAAATTCTGTGGATGGTCTGGATCAACAACGTCTTTCCCTACCCTGAATCCCGTTGGGATACCGTTACGCATCTCTGTCACCAACTGATTGAGAGGGTAACGAAATCCTGTGCGGTCACAGAATCCAAATGCCTTACTTGCCTTGGCGTATTTCATCCTCCAGCACCATAGAATGTATTGAATGGTACGAATGATATCGTCGATGTATCTCGGTCTTCTCCAGCCGCTAACTCAAACTGGAATTCATATTCTTGTTTTAACGCAGATACTCGATCATTGACCTCTGGTCTTTTCATTGCAATATAGTAAGCCAGTCCTGCCGCTAAACATGGCACAAACCTTGGAGGCATGTCTGCCGTCCCTGTGACACCCTCACTAATACTCTCTATACCGCGCAGTCTAAAAAAAGCGAGTGTATAAGTATCAACAGAATCTGGAACGGGCCAAACTGTTGCCGTGGTAGATGTTGCTAACCTTTGTATGAAAGCCTGAGTCGGCCTGCCTTGTGTGTTTTTGTTTGTCTGCTGGGAATATGTTGAAACACTAATCCGCTCGACATTAGTGTCTGTTTGGTTGACGCCAGAACCTGTGCGAAGTGTGAGTTCGATGACATCAATGGTATCGGCAGGAAGAGTGTACGTTGCTGTACCCGCTGTCAGAGCCTGTGTGCCAGCCTCAATCGTCCACAGATTCAATCCTCTGTTTTGCCATTCTAAAGTAATAAGGTTCAGTGAGCGCCTTGCTTGCTTGAGGTCGTAACCAGACCGCATTTCCAAACCAGCTCTTTCAAACGCTTCTTCAAATATTTCTGGTAGAGCTGGAGTAACAACTGCCATTTACATCACCTGTATCTTGCCGTTTTCTTTGCAATCTTTTTCGGTTGCTTAGAAAATTGCTTACCTGCCTTAGTTGCTTTTCGTTTTGCCTTTGTTGTCGCCGCATATTCTTTTGAGGACATTGCCTTAATTGCTTTCTCAGGCAAATATCTCTCTCCAGTCGCTTTCTTGCCCTGTGTTGATGGCTTACCGGACTTAGTCCTCCATTTCTGAGCAGTCCAGTTTTTAAGCGATTGCTGTGACTTCTTGAGCGCCATTAGCTTTTATAACCCCCGCCTGCTTTCTTATAAGCAGACGCTAGCATCTGAGCTTTTCTTGCCGACCACTGACCGGGCGATCCTCCCTTGCCACCTGCCTTGATGCGATTAAATATTCTTTTTCTCATCGCTGGCTTTGTGTAGTTACCCGCTTCATTCACGCGACTCTTTGATTTTTTCTTAACTTTGCCGCCTGACTTCATACCCGTTGGACCATCATCAATATCTTTTGCAGAGCGAATGATTTCCAAATCTCTGGCATCATCTCCTGTGCTTTGGAATCTGGACATTGTTGACCTCTCTTTTTTACTAACTGAGCCAGTAAGTTGCTTGCCTATTTTAGACCGACTGATCACTGCCCAACCCCTTGATTAATGCTTCTGCTGATTCTATCGGACTCGGTGCTGTATCTATAGAGGATAATCCTAGCCCAGCACCTAGCGGCGTTCCCAATAGTCCAGCAAGTCTTTCGCGCTCACCTTCCCCTAGTTCCGATATTGGCGCGAGATACTCTGGGCTATATGTTCCCATAGGCGCTTGTGCCGCTTGGGGGGATAGGGTAAATGCACCAAAATCTCTCATAAAATCAAACGCTGGATCTCCGATTGCTGGCAACGAATCTATTGAGCCTGTTCCTGTCCCTGTCCCTGTCGGGAACGGATCAAACGAAGATGAACCGAAATCATATGCTGACAGTGACTGTGGCAGAATCTCCAGCCCTCCTGCTAAAGGCTGAGGCTCACCTCCATCGTCCCCAGACAAGTCATCGATCCGCCTTTTCTCCTCAAAAAAATCGCTCAACGCTGGGTTAAACAGATTGCCTTCCGTCGCGTAAACGACGTTCCTGTCTCGATCATATCCCCCAATAACTTGTTGTGTTCCGTCGGTGACAAGATCAATTCCAGTGTCCAGTCCAGTTACCCGCCCATCTACTGATCTAACACCATAATCATACACAGCTCTTTCCGTTGTACCAGTTGGGTCAAAAAGAGCATTAAGAGCGCCTTCTGCAACCCCTAAACCTGTAGGGACATCCACTCCAAAAACATTTATGGGGTCAGCAAGACTACCAAAATCTACAGCGCCAAAATTATCTGGACCGCCAAGACTTGTTCTGAAGTCAAGAGCGACACGCTCTCCTGTCTCGGGATCTATCGTGCTGAGTTGCTCATAGGGGCTGAACCCCATCACTGGATTACGTTGAGCCGTGGCTTGATCTTCATCACTATATCTAATGTCTAACTCTAGCTCTTCTGATCTTGATCGCCCCGCATTGATGGCCTTTTGTATATCTTCTGTCGTGGCGTCTTCAGGCAAGCCTAATTCGGCTTTTCGCCTAGCATTCGCTTCTTGAAGGGACTGAAGTGCTTCGGGTGTCCGCGTAGTTGTGTCAGATCGATCAACAGTTACTAGGTCGTCAGGTTGGTCTTTATAACCAACTTCTACCCCAGCTCTTGCCAGCGCCTCATCATACCCGCGCAATATGTCAGTCGCCGCGCCAGAGGCTCCAAAAATATCACCCTCGGCGGCTACTGCGGCGGCGGCAATAGCTCTGTTTCTCTGTGCCTCCGCATCGTCCATCTCTCGTGCGGTAACGCCGAACTCTTCACTCTTATCAATCTCACTTGATGGGAGCGTATCTGTTTTCCCAGAAATGTAATCAGAGACACTTCTTGGTACGGACCTTCCTTGATCTGCTTCTTTTTGCGCATAAGCGGTCAGCGCACCAAATCCGCCTACTGGATTAGCCTCATACAACTCTCTGATTTGCTCTACGGTAGGATCTGGACCTATCTTGTTCGCGAGCGTCAAGAAGTCCAAATCTATTGGTGAAGAGGGATACCCTATCTGTCTTTCCAGTGTAGCTAAGTCTACTGGTTCCGCTGGACTAGGCGCTGTGGATGTGCTTGCTTGAACATCAGCTAAAGCGAAGCCCGCTACTGTATCTCGATTAGCTGGATTCTTGAGAAGTTCTGCTGTGATGTTTTGTATTTCAGGGATACTTAATGGCCGCTGATCTCCAACTGTACCTAGCCCCTCTACTTGGTCGATTAGGTTCTGGGGATCTGTTCCCTCTAGCAACTGATCGGGAAATACACTGCTTTGATAAGCAGTAACTAAATCCTCTATAGCTCGGCTTCTTGGTGTGGAAGCTAAATCAGCGCCGCTTGGCTCTGGAGATTTTGGAACAGTCCGTCCAAGACCTAGGTCAAATCTGGACTCTTCTTTAAGCTGATACGGATCGTCTCCCAAAACATCTACTAAGGGAGTTTCTTCGAAAAACCGGAATCCTGTATCATCGCTAGCTGTTTTTGCAGATTGAGACCTTCCGCCTTTTATTGATTCTACTTGGCCTGCTGGAGACTGTGTGAAAGATGCGTCTGGATCGACATTAATAATTTGACCAGCTCTGGTTGTTGGCTGATCGAAAACAGCCGAATAGTCTTCTCCCAAAACATCTGGTAAAGGAGTTTCTTCAAAAAAGCGAAATCCTGTATCAGTTGGATCTACAGTAACAGCGTCAAAGCTATAAGCTATTTCATCAAGCACAGAGGTATCGGCTACATCTCCTTCATCAAACCCCGCATCGAAACTGACTGACCTATCTGCTTTGTTAATTCTGTCGTTTATTTCTGCGACCGATACGCCTTGCTTCCTCGCCTCTTCCTCGACAGCTCTGGCTGACTTGACGGGGCTACCATCTGCACTCCTGACTACGTTACCGCCAGCGGGACCACTGCCAACCATAGTGTTTCGAGATACACCTGCCTCGTCCGCTATCCTGTCCCTATCTGATGCGCCACCCAGATCACCGCCAGCGGTTGCTGTATCTCCGCCAAAATTAGTTCCCTCAAAATCACCGGCAGAACCTCCAGCACCACTATCTGTATCTCCTCCAAAGCAGTACAAGACCTCTTCCATCGGGTTGTCTTTCGGATTAATAGAATTAAGTCTCATGGCTTACCTTCTGCATACAGCGTACCGATGTGTTTTCTTCGGGTGCGATTAATCTTGGCCCTAGTTCGTGGGCCATATAAAGTGCAGATGAACTTTCTGAAATATCGAACAGCTTCGCGACAGTTTCCATAAGGAGCGGCAAAGTCAATGAACCAGAGTGTTCCATCTTCTCCCTCAAAGTCTTCTGGCTGTATTTTCCTTGTTCCATGAATATAGCCTTGCTCTGCTTCTGGGCTAAGAAACGCCCAAGTCCCGAATGCCATTGGGCTTCCGTCTTTGAATATTATTCGAATCTTGTTGTTGTCCTTCGCGGGCTTGATTAGCCGCAAGAAGTCTTCCCTGCTGTAGCTCCTGTGATAATCTGAGTCTTTCATTATCTGCACGAGCGTCTGGTAAAACTTTTTCAAATCGTTCTCTTACCTCACTCACCGGCATATTGATCGCTCTGGCGAATCGATTGACATCGATACCTAATTTCATCATCACTCTCGCAATTTCTCGATCACTCTTGCCGCGAACAAATCCCCTGATCTGATCGTCTGTTATCTCAGGCTGTTGACTCTGGACTAACAAATCCTGCAATGCCTTCTGATAACGCTCCATCAGACAAGGCTCCCTTTCGTTTGTCCCCGCTGTGCGATACCATCCAGCGCCCTGCGATCTCGACGCATTGCCGCAACCTTTTCCGCATTCGGCTGAACCAATCCGCCACTCTCCATTTTTGTGACGCTTTCCAAAGCCTTGGCTTGAGCCGCATGAGTCTTGCTAGCCTTCTTCAGACCCTTGATTACCTTGTTGACTTTCTTCTTGCCCTTCATCACCACTTGACCTTATGTGACCAGTATTTTGCGGAGAGTTTTGTTTTTGGAGCTGGACCATGACGGGCGTAGTATGACTTCTTCCTCGCCTTATCCTTCGCACTCTTCGGGTTCTTGCCTGCACCTTTCACTCCCTGCTGACCAAACCTAATCAGTTTGACCTTGTCGCCCTCTTTTGCCAAAACGGCATGAGACTTCTTCGGGTGATTCGGGGTACGCTTTGCTTTGTTGTACCCCGAAAATGTTTCACCACGATGCTTGATAGTCATGCAAAGAACACTGTGATCTTATCTATAGTTCCAACCGTATATTTAACCGACATACCACTGTCAAACAGTATTCCCTCTGCGGGGATTGTTCTGTCCACAGTCGTGTTATCTGTGCCGATTGTTCTTGATTGGAATAAGTTCGTACCAGACTCTGGTGTGCCGTTAAAATAATCGACATCTCCAGCAGTACCCCCCGAAACAACAGAGAGACCCTTGAGCCTCAACCGCAAGTCGCCTCTGACTGCTTCCGAACACAATGTGCCAGAACCAACTTTGATGTTGGCGGCAAATTGCTCTGAACAGACGACAGATGACACCGTCAGGAATAGTTTTGTCCCTGCGACAGCCTCTGCACTACCTGTTGATGTGATGACCTCAGTCAACGTATTACCGAATACATCCGTTCCGGTAATGGTTGTGGTCTTTCCGTTATCGCCCGTCCCTGTTGTCGTTACGATAATATTCCTAGCGCCATCGCCTGCGAAGGTTGTGTTCGCCAGTGTCGCTGTCGTATTGGGTCGGGCGGCTGTGACAAGACGATTATCATCAGATGCATTTTCATCACTGATGGATTTTACCTTGACATCAGAATTTGCCATGATGGCCCCCTTACGCAGTGCCGATCAAAGTGATCAGTAACTTACCTGCTGTGTAATCTGCATCAGTAGTTGCACCTAGAGTCAGATATAAGAACTCATCTGCGGCAGGGAAGGCCGTAAAAAATACCTTACTGCCCAAAGTCGCATCACCTGAATTGACTAGCAAAGTCTCTGACAAGCTAGAAATAGCACCATCCTCAACACCTGTACCTTCAGTTGCAGAGTGGACATTAATATCAGGGTCGCCGCCAGTAGGGGCTTCGAAGCACTCCATACTACCTGCAATAATTGTTCCGTTTTGCGCGGCAGTAATCTGTCCAATATGACATGGATTTGATGTTCCATTGACCCCGATGATATCGCCACTTGCTGTGGACCTTAACCCTGTCAGGTCTATGAATATTGTTGTGGTGATGACACCACCGACTCTTTGCACGGAGCTTTTGTATACAGTACCTGTTCCGCCTGTAATGCCAGTGCCTGCTTCAGTCGTCAAAGTATTTGCATCAAACGAAGCGACACCTGTGGAACTGATGCTGGAAAGAGTTGTGATTGCCCCTGTAGAGGCATTCTCGCTGATAGACGTAAAGCCGCCCTTTGAGCGAACTGGACCGCTGAAAGTTGTATTAGCCATGTCATTCTCCTGTCTTGGCTAGCGTCAAAAAGTTCAAGTGAACTTTCTGTCAGGATAAAAGGGGGGCGAACCCCCCTCCTTGTTAGGACGCTCCGGGTGAACCGAAGATTCCTAGTGGGTCTGAAACCCCGAACGAATAACGCTCTCTTGCTTTGTAGCGTACATTACCCGTATCGAAATCACCATCCATAGATGTCTGCATCGGTGTCCGCACGAAGTGCTTCATACCGTTTGGAATATCTGTGACGATGAAGAAAGCGTCGGTGTCAGTCAGATAGTGATTGACACGATAGCCTTCTGGAATCGATCCATTGGTTTTGACCGCATTGAGATCGTTATCCGCTGTTCCAACACGCAGATCTGTTTCTAACAAACGAGTTGCCACAAACATCAGTGCTGGGGGAACAATCAGTTTACGAGGACGAGCAGAGATCAGAAGACCCCGTTCATCCGTAAACGCCGCGATGTCAATCACCGCCTGCTCAAGAGAAGTCTCATTGAGATCGGCATCTGTTGACAAGCGGTTGCGGTTAGTACCACCACCCACTGTTGGGTGAGATGTGCTGAACAGCGTTACTCCATCACCAGAATTGAATGTGGTGAAGCCATTGTTCAACAGGGCGGCTGACTTTGTTTGCTTTGTATACGCCATAGCGCGAGCCAAGGCTTTTGTATATCGGGCAGACAGTGAATCATACAGGTTGTCTTCCATCGCCTCTTCAGTGATGGAGAAACCAAGCCCCACAGTTTCGTGGTTGTAACGAGAGGTGAAGGCTTCTTGCGCTGTATCGAATGTGATCGACGCACCTTCATTCTTCACAGGAGCGGCGCCAAAGCCTGACAGCTTGACCTCTTCCTCGAAAGAACGCTCTGAGTTTTCAGTCTCATAAATCTCTGCGTGTTCGTCTTCGTATTTGTCATACTCCAAACCGAATAGCGCATTGAGACCCGGAAGTAGCTCTTTAAGGAGCTGGGAACGTGAAATCGCCATTTCTTATCTCCTTATGCCAGTCCAAGTGAGTTCTGATATGAATGAACACCCACGTTCAACTTAACGAAAAACTCTGGATATGCATCACTTTCTGTTCCGGGAACCACTTCAATAATACGAAGTGCGAGAGTTGAAGTCGCGGCTAAACTTCCACCGTTACTACCAACAATCAGGTTTACACCGGACAGCCCTGTAGAGGTTGATCCGCCCGCAAAAGCAATAGCGGCATTCATGCCGACTGCTCCAGCAAAGCCAGATCCGTTTGTTCCGCTGTTAAATGTTCCCAGTGCGGCTGAACCTTTGATACGGAAAATCGTATCGGGGTCGTCATGCACACGAACAAATACCTCTGATGCACCAGCAGTGATTTGACCTGCTGGCAAGAAGTTGCGGAAAGTGAGTTGCGAACTGTTGGCGTCGATAAATCGAGACCCAACGCAGACTCCCATAACACCTGCTGTCGCATCTGCGGCAGTGGCTGGAATCTTGATCGCTGTTGGTGTTGTACCTACTGCGCTTGGCAAACCTGCTGTAGACAGAACAACCAAGTCGCCATTAAAGATGGCGGCAGAGTTATTTGCCTTGACAGGATATTCACGAAACGCACCTGTAAAGTTTTGGAATCCGATTTTTTGAACCGGAACCAGCCCATAAGGGGTGCTAGATGAAGACATTTTATCTCCTTATATATTTTATTAGCGACACCCCTTAAATAAAACTAAGAGTTGCCGCCGCCAAAAGATACCTTGGTCTGTCTTTCAGGTTTCAGCAGAGGCATCCTTGGGTCGTTTTCCCTGAGATAACTATTGTCCACTGATTCCATTTGACGATCATTAATATCTTGCAAGTATTCTTGGCGAGCCTCTACATTCTCTTTGCTATTTTTGCAAAGCAGAAGTCCGCCAACCTCAACATTACCCTCAAAACGAGAGTCTATATCTGACATGACCTGTAAATCGGGATGGTCCGAATGCTTGACTGGTTCCCAGCCTTCGCGAAACTTAGCAGAAACATTAGTGTTATCTGCCTGACCAAGCATCGATGTCCGAATATAACGATACGAGTAGCCATCTTCGGCTTCCGGTGTCGGTATCCTAGACGCAGGCGCCCATGTCTTCTTGCGCTCTGTTTGTTCGCGGGTAGAGGATTCCCTAGGCTTACGGCTTGTCATGACCGTTGCTCCTTTTGTAGTTGCGCCCAATATTGCTTGTTAGT
>CAACVD010001344.1_pt1 | contig 11830 bp, 7 predicted proteins | sample 2381771 | NCBI WGS metagenome assembly CAACVD01 (sample SAMEA5211965, study PRJEB30684) | marine metagenome | biome: Marine; feature: Epipelagic; material: Water | collected 2015-10-15 | depth 15 m | reverse complement strand
CAAGTCTACCTTCTTCTATAGAAGCTTTATTTCTTGCTATTTTTAAATTTAATAGCTCTTCTGCTTTTAATTGCTCTCTTACAAGGTCTTGCGCGGCAATTTCTAGTTTATCTTCAGATAAAGTAACGTTGTTTAATTTAAGCTGCTTTATTAAGCTTTTTCTAGCTTTCTCTAATTCTTCTTCGTAAGGCTGTACTGTAATTGTTCTAACAGCGGAAGATGACCCGCCTAAGGCAAACCCACCAGCTGCTTGTGTGGCAACAGCGCTATCTGTGGCTTCTTGTTTTTGATAAGGTTTAAATAAATCTTCTTTATCAAACTCTTCATTGATAGAGTTTATATCGTCTTCTGTAACAAGGTTTTTAAGCTCCGCTTCTCTTTGTTGTTTTAAAAGACCTAATCCTTCTGGTATTTTATTAATTTCAGACTGCGGGACATTTTGAGTTACAAAATTGTATATTGTATTTAAATTAGCGTTCGCTTTTTCAGCGTCGCCGGTGTCAAATCGCATGGTTTCGGATGTAACCTTTTTGCCATCTGCGTTTGTGTATTCTATAAATATGCGATCACCAACACCTGTTTGCTCAAAATTTAAGCCTTTAATAGGTTTAAAATAGGCTTCAAGGGCTCCTTCTGCTTCTTCCTCTTCAAATCTAAATACAGATTGTTTGGTTTTATCAGGGCTTGCTAGAAGCTGTAAATCTGCTCGTATATCATAATCTGCTGACTCCAATGAAATATCGCCCGAACTGGAATCCCCAGCGGGCGTATTTGTTTCTGCTCCCGACACCTGAGTCGTCGTCTCGGAAGCTGTTGTCTTTCCCTGGCTTACAGGGTTAAACCCGTATTCTTTTTGCCATTGTTCAAGCGTTAAGCCTAAGCCCTCAGCCGAACTTTTAGCTAAGCTTTCTGTAATTTCTTTTCCCGTTTGTAAATTTTTATACATTACAGGTGAAGTGTTATTTCCTTCAATCATTTAAAAAAAAGTATAGTATTAATTAATTTACCGATCGCCAAGCCTCTATATCGCGTGCTGGAATTTCCCGGTAATTAGGCACGGGCCCTACATCATCGTATAAAACGTAATAAGCTGGCTTTTCGTCAGTATTTTTCACACCGCCCTCATAAGCTATTTTTTTACCCTCTTTAGTAAAAGAAATCCATCTTTGCCCAACCCTGGGGCCTGGAATTTGAATCCTGTTTTGCTTAAATGCTTTTTCTCTGTCTGCTCTTTTTATTGAAGTAACCGACTGCTGTTGGGAAGACCTGCTTTTAGGCTTTCTGGCTCCAGCCATGGTTTCAACTAACCTATCAACAACTTGCCTTTCAACTTCTTCCCTTGGGGTATCGTCATCTAAAGAAAGATCAGTGAGATCAAATATTTTTGTTAGCTGATCATTATCAGCTATAAAGCTTTCTAATGCACCTCGCCCTTTAAGCTGGTTTTGAACCAGTTGAGTTAAAACATCTTTTTCCCCCTCGGTAATAGGCCCTTCTATTGAGGCTTGTTTGTCATAAAGGGCGGTTAACCCGTTAACGGTGCCAACAGCTTGCTCGAAAGGTTTTTTAAAGTTGTTATGTTGATATGTAAAGCCAGGGTTAGTAATCGTAACGGTTTTTGTTGGCGCTAGCTCTTGAGTTATTGTTTGATCAGCGTAGACCACACCTCCTTCGTCGTTTATGGTAAAGCTTTCGGTTAACATAGCACTACCTTGCGCTAGTCTTTCTTTATTAGCTCCAGCGGTAGAATACAACGATCGTCCCTCTCCATCACCGTCTAAGTCTATGTTTAAAGAAAATTCTTGCTTATATTTAGCAACGCCGTCTAGGTTAGCTCTTAAGTTATTAAACCGGCTTTTTATACCGTTCATTTTATCTTGCAGCTCTAAAGCTTCTGCTGAAGTTTTATCTTCAATTCTGGCTAGTTCGTTAGCGTAATCTGCAAATTCATCACGCCATTCTATTGATACTCTTTTTACTTCCGCCTTATCTGCATCGGAAAAATCTAAACCAACAGTGTCAACGTTGCTGTCAAGACCTTGCAAATACGCACCAGCAGCTTTTAATATAGCTTTATTTTCCGCTTCCCTTTCTTTCTTACGGGCGGTGGACTTAGCTATTATTGGGTCGATGCCAGACTTAAAGGCTGCACCATAAACAGCTCCCATATTGCCTTCTGTTGCTGAAACACCTTTAAGTGCTTCTACAACGCCTTGTCCAGTTGTTTTTTGTTTAGCCATTGCCTAGTGATTTTTGGTAATTACTGCTGAAGTTTGACATAAAATTACCTCCTCGTGTTTGCTCTGGCTCACTCAGCTTTCCAAATACCTGAGCCGGCCCGCTAATACCCATAGTTAAAGCGTCCCCAACTCCGCCCGCGAGTTGACCTAACCCTTGAGCCCGCATCATTAGTGCCTGCTGTTGTGCTTGTCTTGCCTGAGCTAATTCATTAGCGTCTATTTGTAACTCTTGCCCAAGTAAATCACTTCTTAAAGCTCTTGACTGAGCTGCTCCCGCACGTTCCGCCATTTGCAATCTACCAGCTTGCCCAGCCGCTGCCATTTGGTTGGCTTGTTCTTGACGACCAATATCTACGGACGCTTGTCTGGCACTTTGTGCTTGCTGGTTTGCTAGTGCTTGAGCTAAGCCTGCAATACCAGATGAACCTGCAGCCCCTCTTAAATTGCTCATTATATTAGCTTGCCCTTGAGCTTGTTGTTGCATTTGAAATCTTGCAGCGTCTTGGTTAACTGTAAGATCTTCCATTGTATTCTCTAGGTTGGCATACAGATTAGATGTATCTTGACCAAAATAAGCCGCTCTAGATTTCTCAAGAAGGCTATCAGCTTCTGCTATCCTGGCTTTTCTATCTTTGTTGCCGATAAAAGACACACCAAATTGCGTTGCCCCTTGTACTATATCTCCTAGCATATTAAATTAGTTTATAAGTTATTATTACGCGGTATTAGCTGCTTATAAGCACCTCTGTGCCAACAGCGAATAACTCGTTTTTATTTGTTCCTGTATTTGTAAATGTTGCTTTGTTAAAATAACCTATAATGCCAGACGTGTTCGCTCTAGGGTCTTTTACAAAAAACACAAAGTCATCAGTTGCTGGTAAATTCCCAGGTACGTCACTTGTTACTTTTGTAACTCGCACAAATTTTTCAGTTGAAGTGTCAACAACTTCAGCGATCTCACCTAGTTTATATATCTCATTAGCTTCTGAAACATCAACGTAAAACAAAGTATCCCCTATCTGTATTGAGTCAGGTAAAGTGGCGTTAACACTAAATGATATTTTAGCTGGTATGCCGTCTACATACGCTGTTGCGTTGCCAATGCCCTGCGTTGAAGATTCAGCTATGTCTAAATTTCCGGATTGACTAGAATTGGTCCAAGAAAGCGCGTCGCCACCTATAAAGTTGTAATACTTGCCTTCTTTCTCGTAAAACTGCAAAGTGTTTCTGCCTTCTAAATCTGGATTTATCGTACCTCTTGTAACGCCCGTTTGCTTGTCTGTCTCCAGAGCAACAGTCCAGTCTTGGTCACCTTCGTAAAATATTGTTTTAAAGTTTTTAATAGAAGAAGGTGCATCGTTAAATATTGCGGTAACAGTTGTTGTACTTTGAGCACCGTAAAAGTTACATCTGGTAGCGTTATCGTGCTTCCACATAGAACCTGTGTTAAAGCTATAATAAGTGTTATTTAAAGACAAAGCAAACTCTGGTCTATACGTTAAGCGAGTAGTCCACCCATTATTTGCTTCAGCGTATGATATCTGCTCATTATCAATTCTTAAATTATAAGTACCCGATGATTCATCATAAGACCCATTTAAAGAATTAGATGTAGATTTAAATTTGTCTTCAATAAAGTCCGACATGCCTTTTGATGATACTTCTGTTAATCCATCTCTTGATAACCGTAATACCGCGCCTCTAGATTTATCCGTAAAATAAGCTCTAAACCCATAGCTTGCAAAAGATTCTGGATTTTTAGATATACCGAATTCCCCTACAAACGGGACAGCTTGACCTAACACTCTGTTGGAGGCTGTTAAATTTGCGTTACCGTCTGCGTTAAACAAAGCGTCCTTATCAGCTAATATTCTAAAGCATTTATCTTCACATAAAGCAATTAAATCACCGTCTCTAGCGTGTAGCTTCTGTATAGAGCCGTGTATAGAATTTAGGCTTTTAGTTATATTTTCCGCTATTAAAAACTGATTGGATTCATTAACATCGGTTCTAGAGTTTACAATACCGCTAAATATTAAATCTGATTGCTTTGTTTCTTCTTTAAACGGTTTTGTTAAAACTGAACTTACTTTAACACCCTTGTCTATTTGAGGTGTATTAAAATCATCAGCAATACGCGTAGATTCAACTCCATTGCCAAAAGCAATGCAGTTATAATAATTTAATCTTTTTTTATCGGATAGCTCACTAATGTCAAACGCGCTTGAAGCTTCGTGATAAATATCTAAATCTATATTTTTTACAGTCTTAATTTCAAATATAGCAGGTTTTTCAACTAACGGCTCTTCAAATACCTCACCTAATATTTGTATTCCGTCAATATTAGCTTGAGCTATTTCATTAGCGTAGTTTCTATCTAAAGTTATTGTTTTGCTTTCATAAGGATTACCGCCAAGAGTTGCCGATACAGGGTCAGATCCTCCTATGCTTCGTATCATATAAGCATCACTTACCGTATTATTATTTGAAGAGTTATTACCTCTAAATCTTATTTTTTGCCCCGCAATTAATTGATCAAATACCTCGCTTACTTTATCAATATCAGCATCCGTAGGCCCATATATAACAGTAAAACTATTAGAGCTTGTTATGCCTGAGTCCGCAAAAGTATGCGTAGTAATATCAAAACCCATTTGCGCTACTGTTCTTTCCTCTAATATTGGTATTGTTACACTACTGAATGAGCCGGTGCGAGGATGCGATCCCCCAGCCCTACGGATTCCAACATGCTCACTAAAAGCAGTCGGTGTTTCAGGTAAAGTTTCTATAAAAGATGGAATATTAACATCAACATTTACTGCATCAGGATCAGGGAAAGCAGCTGTGCGTATTGTATCAACAGCTATTTTTGGCATACCATATTTAATATAAGTATTACCATCAGATTTAAAAGAAGGTGATATTATATCGTTGTGAAAACTTGCTCTTTTTTCTACTTTAACAAAAAACCTTCCTTGATATTGAAAACCAAAAACATCGTCTTCTCCTAATAACAAAACATCAACACTGTCTGTAATAGCATTTAATTGATTTAAATAACTTTGATCTTCTCCAGCAACTTCATCTAAAAGCTTAAACTCATAATTAAAAGGTGTGGTATTGTCATTAACATCATCATTAACAATAGCACTTTCAACTTTATATATTCTACTTCTGCTATTTAAAGCAGTATCAGCGGTTCCGTCATTAGTACTATCAAAAGTTGGATTTCTAAATTGTATAGCTCTACATTTTGTAGCAAATGTCATAAACGGTTCGTTTTGAGATCTGCTAGGCCCTGAAAATTTTACAAGTTTAGGAGTTTGATCATGCACTACAGCAATACTTGATCTAGCTTTTACTGTAGCTGATGCTTTAACATCTAAGTTAGTTAATTTTAAAGAATCTGGCGGTTCGTTTTTAATATCAATAACTCTATATTCGTTGTCTTCCATTACAGGAAGATTCTCCCCATGCTGTTTTTTCAACATCAAAATATCATCTTCAGTAATTTTATTTCTTTCAGCGGAAGGAAAACTCAACCAATAATTACCATCTTCAGAATCATAAAATCTATCAAGCTGTAGATTATATTCAGTAGAATAATTATCTTTAATATAATATTTAAAAAACTTAGCCCAAGAAGGAACAGGTGTTGACACAGAAACTTCTATAGCGTTTGATTTATTACATTTATCTTTAGGTACAGCTATGCTACCTGAATTATTTGTTAATACAGGAGATTCTCTGTTAAATTCATCTAAATATGCAATACCTAATTGATATGTTTTATCAGATTTTAAAGAAGGTACTCCAACCGGGAGTACAGCATTAGTACCTGTTTGGAAGTTATTATCATCTAATATTTTTGCTTTAAAATTAGGTTTATCATCAGGCTCATCATATCCTTCAGTATAATTACCATAAATAATTCTATTAGCTATTACTTCTTGCGCTAATGCTTTTTTAGGCACTGCATCAAATACTCTTAATAACTGCGAACTCGGCAATACCGGTCCATCTAATTCTTCTGTAATTTCAAATTTTACAAATTCACCGTCATTAGTATATCCAAAATCCCCTACAGTTTCTCCCGGCACAGCTGTGGTAGAAGGTTCTTTTAGCTGCGCTGATTTAATAATGTATATATTATTGCTTTTTGTAGATTTATACAATACTTCTACAAAATCAACGTCTCTAGGTGGTCCAAATGTAGTTAACCTTTCCGGAAAAGTTAATATAATTTTTCTAATATGATTAAGCATGCCTTGGTTCTCCGCGTCCATGCTTTCATAATTATAATTACCCGCCAAAAATACCGCGTCTGTAAAAGGCGCTATTGAAGAATACTCTCCATCAGTATATCTCCATCGATATGAAAACCTAGGGAATTCTCTTTTATATATAAAATCTTTTTCAATAACTAGTATTTCCCACGGGACCGATTTATCCGGTAAATTTTCAGGAATAACAGTAGGGTCTATTGTTAAGGTTGTAGTTGTAAATGCGGTAACCCTTCCTTTTACTACGTATTTTTCTTTTTTACCTTTGCTATCTTTTATAGTAGCTTTTAATTCAACCTCTTTATTTCTAAATTGAAGTGGCCTTGTTATAGCGTTTCTAAACGTAAGAGTTACACTAGATGTTGTAGGATATCCACTAGAAATAAAGTTTTGAGGTTTTGATTTTAACGGTGTTATTCCTGTGCCAGGTAAATTTCCATTCATTATTAAACTAGGAAACACTTCAAAACCTGCTGCTTGCTTTGGCGCTTTTTTAATAACGTTTATATCCTCGGCTGTAAAAGCTATTTGCGTATTGGTCTTTTTACTTAAAAGAGTTGTTGTAGTGTCTATATTTTGCGAGCTACCTGTATTTGTAGGTGAAAGTAAAAAAGTGCGTATATTTATTTTTCTAGGCTCGTTAAGATTGTCGGTAAAAAACAACATACCATCAATAATGTTAGCCCCTGTAATTAAATTGCTTGTGCTAAAACCTAATACTTGATTATCACCTGTTCTAACATCTGCAATTACAACACGTGTAATAGAGTCTGCTTCATCATATTCTAAAATAGCGCTCTCACCGTTAGTGCCCCCTACTAAAAACCAATATATTTTATTATTTTGATTATCCTTAAGGCCGCCTATACATACGGGGTTGTCGAAACCAAAGGTCAAAGCCCAATCTTGAGACGACGATCTTTTACCCTGTCTTGTGTTACCTAAAACGCTTTCAATAGCTCCAACGTCGGAGCCCTCTGATGTGCTAACTTGGATATTAGTAGCATCGAAATATTCACCGTTAGGTAATAGTCTTTCATCTAGGTCTTGGTTCATTCGACCTTTTAAGAATGTACGCTTTAATTCAGGCATATTTTAGTGTTTAATCCACTTAGATTGATTTCTCATTACTTGCGCTAGCTCAGCGACTTTAATATTTGATAAACGCAATTTAGCATTACGCTTAGCAGCTTTAAGTTCTTTTTTATAACGAGCTATTTGATATTCCGGTACATTAGAACGCGTATTCATAATAGAATGCACGATGTACTTATATATAGCTTCTTCTGCAAACTTATGCACTTTCATCTGCGCATCAGTAGCGAGACCGTCGCTTATGTATTCTAATACGATAATTTTATCAGCTAAGTCAGAACTAAATCTAATAACACCGGTAATTTCATCAATATAAAATACACCGTTAGATTGTGCTTGCTCTGGGTTTATACCGTAGCGATTACCATACCTAAACAAATCAAAAAGATCTGCGTCAGTTAAATCTGTATTTTCGTTATCACTATTTGACGGTGCTGCTTTAAATCTAGTGAGTATAGTTGCTTCCGTGTTAAGATCATTCGCGTCAAAAACGCCTACGTCGGTGACAGCTGTGTCTGAATTAGTTCTCGTAGGGTTATCAGCAGTGCCTTTTAGCGATACAGCGTTCCCTGTTAAATGTGTAGGGTATATTATTCTTTTAATACCGTTGTCGTCTACAAAAGATATATTAATATAATTTACGTAGTCTTGTGGTAATACAAAAGAAAGTGCAGCGCCTAATGTAGACTCTATAGCCTTTGTAGAAGGTAATGTATCAAAACTAAGCTCTTGTATTCCACGCTTTGCATGAAACAAAACGTCTGTTCTTTTTATCTTGCTTATAATTTTATTTTCGCCAACATAAGCAATCATAAAATTATTTACAATATTTGAAAGTGTAATAAACTGATAACTGCCGTGGTTTGCACCGTCATCGTAATATGCTTTTGTAGTTTGCGTTAATAATCCCATCTATTATGCTTTTTCTTGTTGAATACTCTTATTGTCTACGCCACCTGCATATTGAGCTATATCTATTTGCTTGGTCGATACACCAGCTAGCTCTAACACTTTTATCACTAACTCTGTTTCTTCTGAATTGTGTAAGTCAAAATGAACGGAAGATGATGCGTTGTATAAAGCTACGCCGCTTGTTAGCGTACTTGCCCAAGAGACGGTGGTTGGGGTTTTAATATATTCAATATTCACCTTGGGTGCGCCACCTTGATCTGAATCGTTAAACTCGTCGTCACCTTGAACATCATAGCCGTTAGTTAATTCTGTGTATACAGGGAAATCATTACTCGGTTTTGTAAGCGGTGATTTATTTATTTGCAAAAATTCTTTTCTTGTTAGCCTATCAGCCATAATGCCGTTGTATTCTATAGCTGTTAATCTATATAAATCAGCGGGTTTATTAAACGACGTACTACCATAAACTAAAGCTGCAGTTTTAGTAAATATACCTATCTTCTCGTTCAGCATGTCTACCATATCTGCGTGGCTTGTACTATTACCTGGTATTCGCATGAATTGATTAAGGTCATAAAAGTATTGCTCAAATATATCCATCTGGGCTTGGTTGGCAAATATGTTGAACTCTTGAGGTGTTACATACCCTCGCTGTTCTTTATTCATTATTGCTAATACTCTCGTATAAACAGTATTTACGTTTACGCTCATAGTTATTTATTATTATATAGTAATTAGGCCCCTAAAAAGGAGCCTAACTACTAATGACTTATAGTCGTTTTTCAATAGCACTCAGTACTTCCATACCTTCATCTGTTTTGAAGTATGCCGCAAGCGCTGAATACGGGTGTTCATCAAATGGCACCGTCATAAGTTTACGACCAGTGTTTCCATAAGAGAACGTTCGGTTATCGCTTGATAACTTAATAATGCCCATTTCTGTTGCTCGAATACCAATGTTGCGTAAATGTACGTTATCGTCATTCGCTAGTTCTAAGAACAGATATGGATTTGTATTAGCAAATACAAGCAGATCACGTTTAAGTTCCTTAGAACTCATCTTAGATACCGCAGATCCTATTTCTACCCGCATAATAGCTTCAGCTTGATCAATATCCATGCTTGCAGCCATATTCATAGCTTCTAACGCATCTTCAATACCCGCTACTTCTTGTTCAGCAATAGCTGTTGGGTTGTATTCTTTAATTAAGCCTTCTTTAGTATATGGGTGATGTAAAGATAAAAGCTTTTGTAGTGCTATGTTTTCCTTAGGTACATCAAGTACACCGTTTCTGAATACAATTCTGCCCATGGTTACCGTCCCTTCTTGTTCGTCTACAAATGGAGATTTTTGGTTTGTAGCATAGCGCAGTTCTCTTTGGTAACCTTTTTCTTCGTCAAACCAAAGTAAAGGTACTTTTGCTGAATGACGACTTGGAATAGAATATACCAATGGTTTTTTGTTTTTCGTAATCTCATATAAACGATCACGATATTCCCACTTAGGCTCCTGAGGAGTTTTTACCGGTTGATCGATATTATCAAATGATGCTATCGGTGCTTCTACAGGCGTTTCTTTTTTAGCCGGTGCCTTCTTAGCCGGCGCTTTTTTAGCTGTTGCCATAATATAATATAATTAAATAAAAGAAAATAATACCCCCAGCCGAAGCCAGGGGTATATTTATTGTAAGCTTACTTGAACAATACGAAATTGTTAGCAGCTTGAACACAAAGTGTACGCTCTGACAAATAGTGAACACGCATTACGTCTTCAGCACTTGTAAAGTTACCACCAGCAGAACCAGTTACCCAAGACTTCATACGACGATCTTCGTTAGCGTTTGCACGGTAACGTACGTGTAAGAATGGACGAGAAATATTCTGACCCAAAGACTCATCGTATACAGAAGAAGTACCAGCAGGAACTAATACACCTTCAATACCGCCTGTGAATCCACGAGTTGAAGAATCATTCAAGTATTTCCAATCAGACTTGTAGAAGTCGTAAGAACCACGGCGGAAACCAGTAAATCCTAGGTTTAGCGCCATATTTTCATCGTTTTCAAACACACCGTAAGAAGTACCACCAGCACCGTAAGAGTTCTGAGCAGCTAGCATGTTATCAATCTCTAAAGACTTAGCGCGATCTAAGAAAAGCATGTTTTCTTCAATAGAACCTTGCTTATCTAGTTCAGCTAACAAGTCATCAAACTGAGAAAGACCACCAGCACCATCAAAGTCAGTACCAGAATACTGGATACCACGAGACTCGATAGCGGCGAATAAACCTTCCATGCTGTCAAACCCTGCTGTTTGTGCTTGACCAGCGCCGTTTTCAGCTTCAACCATAGCCATTTCGATGTGATCCATAAAACGTAAGCGAGCTTCGCTTTCAGCTTTCATGTACCATAAGTAACCAGAAGCACCAGCTTCAGTAGTAACTTCAATCCAACCGATTTGAGCTAAATCAGAAGCGTCAACAGCGTAGTGATCACGCAAGATAATCGGCTTGTTGTTAAATGTAGTTACAGCTGGTTCAACAGAAACGCCTGACTTAGCAGATCCTTTCTTGTATTCAGAACCGTAAATAAACATTTTACAATCAGCTACATTACCTGTTCCAAGAGCGGAAGCGTCAGATGCAGCGTAAACATCAAAACCGAATGTACCAGCAGAAGTATCAATAGACTTAACGCGTCCTTTTACTTCTAAAGCACCTTTGGTAATGATAATAGTTTGACCTACAGCTAGCAATTGAGATTGAGTTGCACCAGTTACAGCACCGTCAGCAGCGATTGTAGCACCGGCAGCAGTAGCGTTGGCGTCAACGTCAACAGTTACTGTAAATGCAGCGTGCAAACGACCTTGCTCAGACCATACAACACGGTCAGAAGCCATAGGCATTTCAGCACCTACCATAGATAGGAAACCAGAGATAGTACGCTTCCCAAAGCGCTCTACTTCTTGTTCTAGAACTTCTGGTAACTCAGTGTTACCATCAAAGTCCATGTCACTAAGAGCGAGATAGTTCTCGCCAGTAGCTTGTTTAATTGGGCGTGGTACTAAACCACCAACCCCAGATACTAATGTTGCCATTTTTTAATAAGTTTAAATGGGTTATTTATTTTTTAAAACGAGTTCGAAGCTTAGAACCACTATTACTCGGATTTAGCACTTTATAGGTAACACCATTTGAAGCTGCAACTTTTTCATGCACCCCTCTCGGGCCCATATTTACATTCTTCGATTTAGCTACACTATTTTTAAGAGCATCCGTACGTCCTTGCTCATAAAAGTGTT
>CAACVD010001343.1_pt1 | contig 11830 bp, 12 predicted proteins | sample 2381771 | NCBI WGS metagenome assembly CAACVD01 (sample SAMEA5211965, study PRJEB30684) | marine metagenome | biome: Marine; feature: Epipelagic; material: Water | collected 2015-10-15 | depth 15 m | reverse complement strand
GCTATGGCTCAATCATTCTCTAAAGATAGATTAGCACCAATGATCAGAGATTGTCCTGCTCTTAAAGGATTAATAAAAGATCCAAGAACAAGATTTGCAGAGAATACAACTCTTCACAAAAAATTTGATGGTGGTCACATTTCTATTGTTGGCTCTAACTCTCCGAGTTCTCTAGCTTCCAGACCAATTAAAATATTATTAGTTGATGAGTTAGATCGTTTTGAATTATCAGCAGGGGGAGAAGGTGATCCATTAAATCTAGCTATTAAAAGAACAACAACATTCTGGGATCGTAAAATATTTATTTGTTCAACTCCAACGATTAAAGGAATTAGTCGTATAGAAGCTGAATATGAATTAGGTGATCAAAGAAAGTTTTTAGTTCCCTGTCCAGACTGTGAAGAGTTTCAAGTTCTCAAATGGCAAAATGTAATCTTCGATAAAGAAAATTTAGAAGCATCTCATTATTGTTGTGAGCATTGTCAATCCAAATGGAATGACTCACAAAGATGGCAGTCAATTAAAAAAGGTCACTGGCAAGCTACTAAAGATTTTACTGGTGTTGCATCATTTCATTTATCAGAATTATATTCTAGTTGGACACGATTATCAGATACAGTCAGAAACTTTTTAGAAGCAAAAAAATTTCCAGAGACATTAAAGGTTTGGATTAATACAGCACTAGGAGAGTCGTTTGAAGATAAAGGAGAAGGAATTGACATTCCCTTACACGAAAGAATAGAAGCCTACACTTATGAAAATGTTCCAGAGGGTGTTTTAATTGTTTGTGCTGGAGTCGATGTTCAAGATACTCGATTAGAAGTCACATTCTTAGGTGTTGGATTTGACGAAGAGATTTGGATTATTGATCATCGCATTATTCATGGTGATCCATCAACCAACCAGCTATGGGATAAATTAGATCAAGAACTGAGCAAATCATTTCTTAGAGAAGATGGAAAGAAATTACATCTGGCTACAGCTTGTGTTGATAGTGGTGGTCACTTTACAAACCAAGTATTATCTTTTTGTCGTTCTCGATTTAGAAGAAGAATATTAGCAATCAAAGGTATGGCAGGCTCAAGACCTATCTTTCCCAAGAGAGCATCAACAAATAACTCGATGAGAACCCCATTATTTATGATTGGAGTCAGTAGTGCAAAGGATGTTTTATTTGCCAGATTAAAGATAGATCAAGAAGGTGCAGGTTATATTCATTTCCCTAAAAATCTTGATGATGAATATTTTTTGCAGTTGAAATCAGAAAGAGTCAAAACAAAATATGTTAAAGGAATACCCACCAGAGAGTATGTTAAGACCAGAACAAGAAACGAAGCATTAGACTGTCTGGTTTATGGCTACGCATCATTTATTGGCTTGAATGCTGACTTAAATAAGGTTAAAGATAGAATAGATAGTCAAGAAGAAAATAAGGTGACTCAAAAAAAACTTATGATAAAAAATAACTTTGTGAATTCATGGAAATAGGGAATGGCTAATTTATTCGATACTGCAAATATACCAGAAAGAGAACCAACAGAAATAAGGGCTGGAGATATTCTTCAGTGGAAAAGGACTGATTTGCATAAAGATTATCCCAACAATCTTTTTACTCTAAAATACACTGCCACAGTTTATCATGCCAATCACCATGATATTGACATTACTGCAACTGCCTCTGGTAATGATTATTTAATTTCAGTTCCGAGTGCTACAACTGTCAATTATGATATTGGAGAATATGACTGGCAAGCCTATATCATTAGAAATTCTGATAGTGAAAGAATTACCATCGACTCTGGTCACTGGACTATTATAGATGATTATGACTCTTCAAATACAGATGTCAGAGTTCATGCTCAGAAAATGTTAGATCACATTGAATCATTCTTAGAGACCAAAGCTGGAAATGGAGATGTGAGTTCTTATTCTATTGGTGGTCGATCATTGTCTAAATTTTCTTTTGAGGAAATTACAAACTTGAGAAATTATTACAAAAGAGAAGTTGCACAGCATATCAAAAAACAAAGATTAAAAGGTGGTCGATATTCAACAGGCAATAATGTGAAGGTAGTGTTTTAATGGCAATCAAAGATTTTTTTAGATTTGGTAAAAAGAAAAAAGGAAGAAGAAGTTATGAAGGTGCAAACTCTACAAGATTTCTAGCAGACTTTATTCAACAAACACGATCAGCCGATGATGAAATTAGATATTCATTAAGACAACTCAGAGATCGCACTAGAGAATTATATCGCAATAATGAATACGCAAAACGATTTGTGAATTTAATGGTGACTAACATTGTTGGTAATCAAGGAATGGTTTTACAAAATAGAGCCAAAGACGGAAACAACGAATTAGATTTTGTTGCTAATAGTATAATTGAAAGTCGTTGGAGAGAATGGTCAAAGTATGGAAACTGCACGACTGATAAAAAGATGTCATTTCACGATTGTCTAAAAATGGTCGTACAAAGTTTATTTGTGGATGGTGAAGTCTTAATCCAGATGATTAAAGATAAATCAAACAGATATTTATTTGCATTAAAATTTATTGATATTGATTTATTAGACGAAGAAAAAAATGAAGTTTTATCAAACGGAAATACAATCCGTATGGGTGTTGAATTAGAAAAAGATACCGATAGACCTGTGGCTTATCACTTATTTGAATATAATCCTTATGATTATTTTATTGGTACACCAAAGTCTAAAGAAACAATCAGAGTTCCTGCTGATAATATTTTACATATTTATTTTATGGAAAGACCTAATCAAACAAGAGGTATTCCACCCATGTCACCAACAATCAAAAATTTTAAAATGCTTCATGGTTATTTAGAAGCTGAATTGGTTGCTTCTCGTATTCATGCTTCTCAAATGGGTTTCATTACTTCACCTAGTGGAGATGAATATGTAGGAGACGTTGCACCAGAAAACGAATACACCCAACAGATGAAAGTAGAAGCTGGAACATTCCAACAACTACCTGCTGGTTATGATATTAAAACTTTTTCACCAGAACATCCTACCAGTGCGTTTGATACTTTTGTTAAATCTATTTTAAGACAAATATCATCTGGTCTAAATATTTCTTATCACAGTCTGGCTAATGATTTAACTCAAGTAAATTATTCTTCTATTAGACAGGGTGAGTTAGAACAAAGAGAATATTTTAAAACAACACAAAAATTTATTGTCGATCATTTCTGTAAACCTGTTTATGCAGAATGGTTAAAGATGGCGATGACTTCTACAGAGATGAATTTACCGATGGCAAAATACGATAAATTTAATTCACCTAATTTTCAGCCAAAAGGATTTCCATGGATTGATCCATTAAAAGAAGTGCAAGCAAATATTCAAGGATTAAAAAATGGTATTGTCTCCGTTTCTGATATTGCATCTAACTATGGTAAAGATGCAGAAACTTTATTTGAGCAAATTCAAGCTGATAAAAAATTAGCAGAACGATTTGGTTTAGATTATATGTTTGAGCCTTTTGGAATGGCGATGAAAGATAATGATAATATTCAAACGAGAGAAGAAGAAGATGGCGACTAATTTTCCAGAAAAAGGTGACGATAAAAAAATCTCTCTAAGAAATTCTAACTTTCCACAATTTGATTATAAGTTTGCAAAAGCCATGAAAGATAATACTCCTAAGATTTGGAGAGCAGGGGGAAATATTCGTGGTAATGAAGCATACGAATTTTGGACTAAAGCCAGAAATGGTCAAGAGACGGAAGGTGTCACTAAATGGATAAAAGAGAGAGAGGCTTGGGCTTCTCGACACTTTAGAGATGGTAAACAGTTTAAAGATGATCCAACCCTACAGCCAAATATGTCTAATGTCGCTGGAGTGGTAGCACAAATTAAATGGGGTGTTATTGGAACTTTAGGTGAACAACAAATGAAAGATGTCATTTTAGAATTGACAAAGAAGCAAGAAGGTAAGAAGAATATAGATAGTAAACAAGTTTCTGCGAGTGTGACTAAAGCCTTGGAAAAAAAGGTGAAAGATCACAACGAGAAAGTCAAGGACAGCAAAGTGAAATGGAATTCCAGAACTACTTTAGCTGAATTGACAAAGGTAATGGAAAGAGGAATTGGTGCATATAAAACAAACCCACAAAGTGTCAGACCGAGTGTCTCGTCACCAGAACAATGGGGATATGCTAGAGTTAATTCCTTCCTTTTTGCATTACGAACAGGAAGATTTCAAGGTGGTAAACACGACACTGATTTACTACCAAAGGATCATCCAATGAAACCAAAGAAAGATGAGGAAAAGCAAATGGTTGATATACAAAAAAGACACATCATCGCTGTTTCAGAGGATGAAGATAGTGTCACAATTAAATACGGAAAATCAGATGAGTATGAGAGTGGTCTGCAAAGTCGTGAAAAAGACGAGGATAAAATGGATCATTTAGAAGAAGAAGAAAAAGATGCTCACGAAGATGAAGAGAAAGATATGCACGAAGATGAGGACAAAGGTGGTCACGAAGATGAAGAGAAGGAAATGACCGATGAGGAAGAGAGAGATGCACATGAAGATGAAGAAGAAGAGGAAGAAGAAAAACAAGATAAAGCCTTTTCGAATAATGTAGTATATAGACATTTTTCTTTAAAGTCCGAAGATAGTGAAATGATTGATGAGGATAAAAGAACTGTCAGAATAGCATTCTCATCAGAACAGCCTTATGAAAGAGATTTTGGAATTGAAATCTTAGATCATAGCAGGGCTAATTTAGAATTTATGGCTTCTGGAAATGCACCATTATTATTAGACCATGATGCAACGAAGCAAATAGGAATTGTTGAAAAGGCTTCAATAGACTCTGACAAGGTAGGAAGAGCCACAGTGCGATTTGGTAAATCAAAGCTGGCTGAAGAAGTTTTCAATGATGTGAAAGATGGAATACGCAGAAATATTTCTGTTGGTTATGAAGTCTTTGATCTGAAGGCAGTCGAGAAAGGAAGCGAGGAAGAGGGATCATCCAAACGGACTTTCAGAGTTGCGTTCAAGCCACTTGAAGCTAGCATTGTTTCAATACCAGCCGATACATCTGTTGGTGTTGGGAGATCAGCTTCCATTACTAATAACAATAGAATAGAAGGGAAAAAACAAATGTCCGAAGAAAAGACAGCAAATCCTAATGACATTCTAAAAGCTGAAAGAAAAAGAACAGATGAGATTTTAGCTTTAGGCTCTGAGCATAACTGCAAAGACTTAGCAAACGATCACATCAGAAACGGAACTTCAGTTGAAGAATTCAAAGGGGTTTTATTAAACCAAATCAAAGATAAGCCATTGGCATCTGGTCAAGAATTAGGTTTATCTCAAAAAGAAAAACAAGAATATTCTTTATTCAAAATGATCAATGGTCAGTTATCTGGTCGTTGGGAAAACGCAACTTTTGAGAGAGAGTGTTCAGATGAAATCGCAAAACGTACAGGTAAAGCACCTCAAGGTATGTATGTTCCTACAGAAATCTTTGCAAGAGATTTAACACAGGGAACTGCTACTGCTGGTGGTCATGTGACACCAGACGTACACAGAGGTGATTTATACATTGATGCACTTAGAGAGCAGGCAACTGTTCTTAGAGCAGGTGCAACAGTATTTAGAGGCTTAAAAGGGGATATCAAAATTCCTCGTTTAACAACTAAAGGTACTGTTGGATTTGTTGCTGAAAATTCAGCAGTGGCAGAAACTAACCAAGCATTCGATCAAGTCACCATGACTCAGAGAGACCTTGGTGGTTTTGTAGATATCTCAAGACAGTTAATCAACAACTCAAACCCATCAATCGAGCAGATCGTCAGAAACGACATGACAGGTCAAATTGCTCTTAAAATTGATGATGTAGCATTTGAAGGTGGTGGTTCAAACGAACCTACAGGTATCACACAAACATCTGGTATTGGTTCAGTAGCAATCGGTACTAATGGTGGTGCGATCACTTATGATGCAACTATTGATCTGATCAAAGAAGTTGCTGTTGATAATGGTCTTAAAGGTGCGTTGGGTTATGCTGTGACTCCAGAGGTTGTTTATCAAATGAGAAAAACACCAAAGGTAACATCAACTGACTCAATGATGATCATGGATACTGCTGATGCTCTTAATGGATATCCAGTATATCAATCGTCACAATTACCGAAGGACTTAACAAAAGGTACTCTAAGTTCAACTGCTCATGCGATGATCTTTGGAAACTTTAATGATCTATTAGTAGGTTTCTACTCTGGATTAGATATTTTAGTTGATCCATTTACAGCCTCAAGTGCAGGTACAGTAAGATTAGTATTCTTCCAAGGTGTTGATATTGCTGTTCGTCATGCACAGTCATTCTCTGCAATCTTAGATATTGACGAGACTGCATAATTATAAATAATTAAACCAGCATCCCATTTGGGGTGCTGGATTTAAGAAAGGTTATTATGAAAATAAAATTAACTAGAAATGTTTGCCTCGATGGAAAGTCTTATGAAAAAGACGATGTAGTTGATACCACTGATGAGAATGGTAATCAATTAATTAGAATGGGGAAAGCCATGCCATCAGACAGTCAAGACAAATCTATTGGTTTAAAAAAATCCAAACCTAAAAAGAAATTAGAAGTTAAGGATGAAAGCACCAGTAGTAGTATCTTGGATTGACTCTGGCTACGCAGACTCTTCTTGGATAGAAGCCAAGACAAGACTCAACAAACCCATGCCAACTGCTCATTCAGTCGGTTGGCTCTACCATAAATCAAAAGATAAAGTCATTTTGTATTCTGCATGGTGTTCTATTGATGGTAAATATGAAGATGGTTGCGAAGGATCATTACAAGAGATTGCAACTAAAAATATTTTAAGTATAAAAGAATTATCATGGCAGTAGAAACAGCAGACGACAGAACTTTATTATTAGCAGACTTTGGTGTCACAGCCACAGTCACACCGAGTGGTGGCAGTGCCTCAGATATTACTGTGATTTTTGATAATGAATATATAGATGTAGATATTGGAGAAGCTGGGGTACAATCTACACAACCAAAATTTTTATGTAAAACAACAGATGTCTCTTCCTTAACCGAAGGAGATACTGCTGTTATTAATTCAACGACTTACTATATTCAAACTATCCAACAGGATGGAACAGGAATGAGTGAAGTCTTTTTAAGAGTGGCTAGCTAATGGCACATCAAAGAAAAACAATTAGAGATAATGTGATCACGACCTTAACAGGATTAACGACCACAGGATCAAATGTATTTAACACCAGAATACTTCCGAACTTAGAGAGTAATTTACCCTGTCTGAATGTTTACACGATTTCAGAGAGTAGTGAGGAAATAGATTTTTTATCTATTCAACGAGACCTAACTTTGGCTGTTGATGGATATGCAAAAAATTCTTCTACAATAGAGGATGCCTTAGACACGATAGCCCAAGAAGTCGAAGATGCTTTGGGTACAGATGTCACCAGAGGCAATACAGCTTACGATACCTTTTTGACATCAACAGAAATGGACTTATCTACGGAAGGTGATATACAGATGGGTACAGTAAGACTTCAATTTACTATTCGTTATAGAACTGCTAAAACGGATAGTGAAAGTCATTCATAAGAAAGGAATATAAAAATGGCAACTATATATGGAAACAATGGCGAAATTAAAATTTCTTCTACAGCCGTTGGAGAGGTCAAGTCATGGTCTCTTACAATAAGTAGAGATACAATCGAAGATACATCTATGGGAGATGACTCTAAAAGTTTTGTTTACGGAAAAGCATCAGCATCTGGAACTATAGAAGTTCACTTTGATGATGATGACTCTGCTCAAGGAACACTAAGAGATGCTGTTCTAAACGGAACTTCAGTATCATTAGATTTATTTACTAATAATAGTTCAACTACTGGTACAGATTATTATTCATTAACTGCTTTAATTACTTCACAAGATGTTAGTGTTGAAATGGACTCGATTGAAAGTAGAACATACAACTTTTCAGCAACTGGTGCAGTGACGAAGAGTGCAGTATAGGTAAATGAGAGAAATAGATAAGCTGAAAGAGTCCTATAAAGGACAACAAAAACTAGAGTTAAAAATTCCAGAGATAGGAGATCAGATTTATTCTGTTGATCCTTTAACTGTTAAAGACGCACAAAAGATATTAGGTCTATTCAATGATAAGAAAGAATTTGAGGGCTTAGTCGAATGTGTAATGAAGTTAAAGAGAGAAGATGGTAGTTCTGTTTTCTTACCAGCAGATCGTACATTTTTGATGTCGGAAACTTCTATATCTTTTGTTCAAAAGATAGGGAATGAAATTGCTCAATTCTACTTATCATCTGTAAGTGCAGGAGACGTAAAAAAAAACTCTTAAATGATGTAGATTATTTTAATCTGTTTGTACTTGCCGAACATTTACATAAGACTGCTTATGAAATCCAACAAATGGATTTTTATGAGTACATAGCTTGGGGAGAATACTTAGACATAAAAAGTAAACGCAAATAATGGCTAAAGATGTAAAATTTAATATAACGGCAGTTGATAGAACCAAGAATGCTTTTAAGTCTGTTTTAGGTGGACTAAAAAAAGTATCTGGTGCTTTATTAAATTTTAAAACAGCTATTGCAGGTGCTGTTGGTGTTGCTGGATTAGGTTTATTAATTAAACGATCCTTAGAAGCCACAGACCGAATTGGTAAACTTTCAAGTGTCTTAGGTTTTTCTGTTAAAGAACTCCAAACATTTAAACTAGCTTCCCAGATTGGTGGGGTAGAATTAGAAACCTTTTCTAAAGGTGTTAGACGATTAGTCGATAACTTCGGTGACTTCATGGATGGCACTGGAGAGGCTAAGAAAACATTTGAAGCATTAGGGATATCTGTTGAAGAGGCTAATAAACTCAGTGGTGATCAATTTGCCATTTTAGGATTAGTTGCTGATCGTTTAAATTTAGTCACTAACAGTACAGATAAACTTAAATTTGCCATTGAAATATTCGGTGGTCGTGGTGCTGAACTGATCAATGTTTTAAAAGGTGGTTCAGAACAGATTGAAGAATTTAGAAAACAATCAGAACAATTTGGTGCTTTAAATGAGGAACAAGTAAAACAGGTAGAGGATTTAAATGACTCTATTGTTAGACTTAAAACTTCTTTTGCTAATATCACAAATCAAGTCGTTGCTAATCTATCACCAGCTTTAACTTCATTAATAGATGATTTTAATGAGTCTTTGTCTGCTACAGATGATGGTGGATCAAGAATTACAGAAGTTTCAAGAACAATATCACTTGCTATCGTTAGAGGTGTTAAAACCAGTTTAAAAGCACTAGGTGAATTAGTTGCAGGTTTTGAAAATACACTTTTAAAGATAAAACTTTTTGAAAAAAATCCTTTTTTCTTTTTTACAAAAGATATTCAAAATTTAGAAGATTTAACAAAAGAATTAGAAATACAAAAAGCATTATTACAGAAAGCTAAAGATGAAGATGGCTTTGTTGAAAGAGATGGACTGACTCTACTTCCAGCTAAATTTGAAGAAGATGTTATAAGATTAGAAAATTTTATTGAGGAATTAAAACAAGCTGGTCATACTATTGGTTCACCCTTTGAAAAAAGTTTATTAATTTTAGACCAAGTAGAGCAAAAAGTTATTACTGGTGGTCAAGCATTAAAACAATTATCTGAAATTGGTGAAAATGATGTCATAAAAATATCAGACTCAATTATTGTCACTGATCAAAATGTCAATACCTTAAATGGATCATTAGAAGAATTACATGATCAATTTAGAGAAACATTTCAACTATCTACTATCGAAAAATTTCAAATAAAATTATCTGATTTAAGAGTTAAAGGTTTTGAATTTTTAATTACCACTGTTGATGGATTAGCAGAAACAACTTCAAAGGTATTTACTGATATGTTGTTTGGTGTCAAAAGTTTAAGTGTTGGTATTAGGGAATTAGCCAGAAATATTGTTATGCAATTAGTTCAAGGTTTAATTCAAATTGGTTTGCAAGTTTTTGTTTTTGATCCTTTGTTAAAAAAGATTAGAAGCATGGCAAATGAAGAAAAGAAAGTTAATGATCAACTTAGAAATCAAATAGCTTTAAGATTGGTATTAGCCTTATTTGGTGGTGGTCGTGCCAATGGTGGTCAAGTAGAAGGTGCGAGAGCCGATGGTGGTTATGTTCAAGGTTCAAGACCGATGGGTGGTGCTACTGGTTATGGCAAGGCTTACATGGTTGGAGAACGAGGTGCAGAATTATTTGTACCAGAACAAGACGGAACAATTATTCCTAATGATAAATTAGGTACTACCAATAATGTCAATATAACAATTATGGCTAATGATACAGAAGGTTTTGATGATCTCTTGATTAAAAGACGATCAACGATTATTAATGTAATTAACGATGCACTGAATACACAAGGAAAAGAGGCTTTAGTTTAATGAGTGGTACATATCCAACAACTCCAGAATTTAGATCAATGAATTTTGCCAGTGAGCAAAAGACTCTGACTTCTACTACTGACTCTGGAAAGATGTTTAGTGTTCAAGTAGATGGTCAAAGATTTAAATTTTCAGCTAGCTATCCACCAATGAGTAGAACTGATTTTGCACCTGTACTAGCTTTTATAATGAAACAACGATCACAAAAAGAAACATTTCAAATCGCATTACCAGATTTAAAAAATGCCAAAGGAGATGTCTCTGGAACTGTCTTAGTCAATGGTTCTCATTCTGCTGGAGATACAACGATTACTGTCGATGCGATGACAGGAACTTTAAAGGCTGGAGATTTAGTTAAATTTGCACACGATAAAGTTTATATGATTGTGGCTGATGTCACTGCTGATGGATCGAATGAAGCAACCTTAACGATTGAGCCACCATTAAGAGAAGCACTAGCAGATAATTCTAGTGTCACTTATGATGGTATAGAATTTACAGTTAGATTGATAAATGATGTTCAACAGTTTAATGTGGGTGTTGATAATTATTATCGATATGAAGTAGATTTTATTGAGGCTCTCTAATGGCTAGAGGTTTATCCAGTGCTTTAAAAACTGAATTAGCAAATCAGAATATTAAACCTGTTTTATTAGTGGACATTGGATTTGCTACCCCTCAACGATTAACTAATCATTACAAAGACATAACATTTAATTCTAATACTTATTCTGCCTCTGGACATTTATTAAATATTACAGCCAAGTCAGAAAACGCAGAATTAGATGTAGCAAATTTTACTGTCAGACTTTCTGCTGTTGATAGTGCCTTTACTTCTATCTTATTAAACAACAATGTATCAAATGATGAAGTCACCATTGATATTGGTTTATTAAATGGATCAGACGCATTAATTGACACTTATCAATTTGATAAAGGTTATATTGAAAGTTTCCGAATGAATACTGACAAGGCTACGATTGATTTAATTTGTACTTCTCATTTTTCTGATTTTAGTAGAGTTGCAGGTCGTAGAACAAACGAGGGAAGCCAACAAAGGTTCTTCTCTACTGATCGAGGTTTTGAATTTGCTGGTTTGACAGTACAAGATATTCTTTGGGGTAGAAGTAGTTGATTGATGATATTATTGAATTTTTCCAATCTTTTGATCGATACAAACATAATTCAAAAGAACTCTTAAAATATATTTTAGAGCCTAGTCTATCTCTCAATCAATACAAAGTATTTGGAGATAAACAAATAACAGGCTTTTTAAACTGGGCTTATTTAAATGATGCGATGAAGTTTCGATTTACTAAATTTGGAATTATAGATTATGGAAATTGGAAATGTGGTGATAATC
>CAACVD010001342.1_pt1 | contig 11831 bp, 16 predicted proteins | sample 2381771 | NCBI WGS metagenome assembly CAACVD01 (sample SAMEA5211965, study PRJEB30684) | marine metagenome | biome: Marine; feature: Epipelagic; material: Water | collected 2015-10-15 | depth 15 m | reverse complement strand
TATGTTCATTACATTTTATTTCTAAGTTTAAACTAATCCTAGGCTGATCAAAAGAGGGGTATGGATAGTGATCTAAAAAATCTGGGAATATAATTAAGTCACCTGATTTTGGCTTAACGTTATATATGGTTTTATTCATCCTAAAATCTATTCCTTTATTATTTTTCGGAACTCTTAAATACAAGACTGCATTGATAGTAGCTGTATCAATATGATTATGCCAGTTACCTCCATTAAATTTTTTATCCGAATAGTAACACCATAATTTAAAATTGTGATCACTAATTGTAAAAGTGTTTAAGTGTTTAGCACAGGATCTTATTAATATTGTATATAACTTTTCTGTGTGTTTACTATCTACAAAATAATTATTAACTCCATGCACCGAAGGATTTACAAGTCTTTTTTTTATACATTCATTGATTAAATCTTTTTTAAAAGATTTGATTTCTTTGTTTACAGATATTTTAGTTATCATTCAAAGTTAGCTGCAACAGATACTCTAGTTACTTTTGATTGGAAGGGAGCAACACCATGTCTTACAAAACGAGGAAATATAAACATCTCACCAACTTTAGGCACATAAGTACAACCGGTGTTACAATCTCTAGGTTGTGCCTCTCCATAAGTAAATTCTATTGTACCAGGTCCTCCACTTGTTCCTTCATATTCTTTATTTTCTTTTGCAATTTCTTTTGGAACTTGTAGATACAATACACATGAAAATCTACAATTATCATGAATGTGTGGAGGATTGTATTCACCCGCTTTCATATAATTTACCCAAGCTGTTGTGGTTCTCATACCATCTAATTTTGATCCATAAAATCTATTGTATGCTATTTTGTATGTTTCTAATTGTGGTCTTACTATTGCATCAAATTTATTATAGTCTATTAAAAATTCATCTTTTATTTGTCCAGCTAAATCTCTTCTATTACTTATATTTTTATTACATAGTTTTTTTACTTGTTTAATTTGATCTGTTGTTAGATTTGTTTGTATTATTAAAGGCCCTAAATATGGAAAGTGGTACTTAATCATTTTGTAAATTGATATACAAGATGACTATCTCCTTCACCAATATTACCCTCAGGTAATATATTAAAAGCTATAGAGTACCTGTTTTTAGATGTTAAATTTGGTGCAATCATGTGTCGTAAATGTGCGGGGAATATTAATAAGTCACCTTCTAATGTTTCAAATAAAACTGAATTCATATTTATATTATTATACTGAGAAACCTTTGGTGCAAATGCATCGTGTTTACCTGATTCAAACATAATCCTAAATTTGTCTTTTATTAAACCATGTGGATAGTAAACAGCACTTAACCAATAATTACTATGAGTATGAAAATTATTTACAGATCCAGGTGGTGATTTAGTTCCCCAAGTATTTATTATTTTGCATCCTACATCATACCCAAAAAAATTATTTATTGAGACTTGAATATGTTTTGTTATTTCTTTATCTATAATGTCGCCTGATTCCATGTGGTCTAAAATTCTCACTGACTCTGTTATCTGTGGACTATTTTTTACTTTATTAGTTTCTAAACCATCAACAGCTTTTATATCTCTAAATTTTAATTTTTGTAATTCTTTCAAAATCTTCTTATGATTTAAAGCTACATTCTCAACTTTAAATACTCCCTCTGAAAATAAAATTAATCCTTTACCATTTGTTTTTTTCATATTTCCTCCTTTAAAAATAACTAAAGTTTATATTTATTCTTCTATACACATCTGAACAGGTTGTACTATTATGTGGTTTATAACCTTCAAAAAAAATACCTCTATTTCTCACACTAGCTACTTTTGTTCCATCAGGTAATCTTGTAAATCCATTACAAGTATTAATTGTTAACAGAAAAGATTTATGTTTGAAATCAAAATCAATATGTTTACCATGTTCAATTAATTTATGCGTTTGTGGATAAGAATTAGCTTTACACCTAATCATTGCCTTAATTTTTAGCTTATGAATTACAGGCACTATTAAATCCCATTTTTTTGACGTTCTCATCATCTGATCAAAAAAAGTGTGAGTATGATAAATCCCATCATCATCTCCCTCTTTTGATACACCATCAACACCCGCATACCATTCAAATGACTTACCCATTAACCAATCTTCTATTGGTTTAAATTGTTTTTCAGGTAAAAAATTATCTACTATTTTATGATTACTTTTCATTATATAAAAGTTGTTACCAAAATTAATCTTACACCATATTTAGGATTTATCATAGAATGTAAATTATCTTCAAAATATACACCTGTATTAAATGTAGGTGTAATCTGAATTTTTTTGCTGTCCTCTTTAATAATTGTTTTTGCTTTTTTATCACAATCATTAAGATATAAAATAAGGTTTTTATGTTCATAGTCATGATCTCTGTGTTCAGGACAATCTACCATACCGTTTGCAAAGGTTAAATTTAACGCCATTCTATAAAATTCTTTAGGTTGAATATTTAATTTTTTCACTACTCTTGTTACTAAATCCATAAAAAATTTATAATATTCTGAGTTAAAAGGCATATTAGGTTGTCGGTCTTCGGGTCTAAGTATTATCGAATGACTAAAAAAATAATTTTTAGCATCTACAATCAAATCGGTTTTTACTGTGTGATCATTTAAATAATAAGAAAAATTAGGACCTAATAAAGTTTGTTTAATAAATACTTTATCATCCTTTGTTAAGTAATTTTTAAATTTTTCTATCATGAATTCTTGTATCAGGAGAGGATCCCAAACAAGGTCTTCCATCGTACAAAAGACCTACTCCTACTTGGTTATAATGTAAAAAAACTTGGATACACATATCTCCTTCAAATTTCTTTCTCCAGTGCTTTAATTCTTCTCCTTTGTAAATAAGCATATCACCAGGTTTTAATTTAACTTCAATATTTTTTTTATTTTTATCTTTTAAATATATTGACCATGGATCTCCACCAATATTTAAGGTAGTAGAAAACTCGCAAGCCATACGATCAATATGTGGTTTCAGTTCATTACCCTTTTCGTAAATTCTTAAATAAGAATAGTTAGGTTGCAATTTTAACTTAATTATATTTTCTACATGAGACATTGTTTGTTTTAATAAAAGATCAGTAGCCAAATCACCATAACAAGAATAAACATTATTTTGATCTATTTGACCATCACTACCAATAATTCCAAAACTTGTGTCAAACATACTTACTAAATTATATTTATGTAAAGATCTACATAATTCTCTTTTCATTAATAAATAATCATATAAAAATTTTACAACTTCTTTTGACACTACGTTTCTACAAACATAATATTTATTTTTTTTGAAACTCATTTAATACTCTTTTCTTTTGATATTACTGTTTCAACAACTTTTATATTAAAGTGTATAAATCTAAAAGGTTCTAATCCTGGATCAACTGTAAACTCGTGCGGAACATAACCTGGAAATATAATTATCGTTCCAGGCGTAGGTTTATAGTGCACTTGGCTTGAACCCATCGTAATCTGTGATTGTTCTTTTAATGGTAATTTTGTCATTTCTGCACCGGGTCGAGGTTCGTGAAAGATAGGGTAAGATGTTTTTTTGCTACATTTTAAAAAATAAAATCCAGATACGTGTTGATTCCAATGTTGATGTGTAGAGTGATGACCGCCACCTTCTTCACTAAACTCTTGAACCCAAAATTCTGTAAAGTGTAAGCTGTAATTTTTTAAATCGAAACCTTGCCAATCTAAAAACTCATAGGATCGTTGACCAATAAATTGAACTAAATCCTTTAGCTTTGGATCATTATACATACTTTCACTATGATAGGACAAACCAAATGTGCCTATATCTTTTTTCCATTTAGGTTCATTTTTTAATTTATATTTTAAATTTTTTTTAGCTTTTTTAATATATCCATCACATACTTTATTTGCATTTTTCAAAAACATAGAAGCTTCCGCAACCCATACTGGAGTTTGAAAATAAAATGCTTGTTTTATATCATTCATATAATTTTAATATCACCTTCCCTATCCTTTAAAAATCCTAAATCAAAAGCAATAGTAATTCTTACCGTTTCTGATTTATGTTTATTTGTATAATGTGGAACATAATTATTAAACAAAGTTAATTTTCCTGGTACGTTTTTACTCTCAAAAAATTCAGGATCATTTATTTGATTTACAGGATTTATGTAATAAGTAGATGTATTTTTACAACTTACACAAAAATGGCCACCTAAATATGTATCAGGATTAAAAGAATGTGCATGAGGTTTTATATATTCATTTTTTCTCATAACATTATACCAACCATTTATATATAAATTTTTTATTGGTTTTAAATTTAAAGCTGTAATAAATTTATTGTGTGTCTCAACTATTTTAATTTTTAATTTATTTATTTCTTTATTTTTAAAAGAAAAAATATTGTAGCTACCGTGTCTTGTGGTCGTGTGATTTTTTAAACCAGTGAATCCATCATTTGTTTGTTTTAATTTTAGAATACTTTTTTCTTTTTTAAGCAAAAATGAACATAACTTTTCAAGATCTATTTCGGTTAAATTATCTTCAATTATAAAATAATTCCATTCTGGTGCAAAAGGAGTTCTTCTCACATCGCTCTTAATGTTAATTATATTTATCATTTATAAGGACTACCTGAATTCCAAACAACTAAACTGTATCTTGTTCCTTTTGTTACTGGTGTTACTCTATGAAAAACAAAACTTGGGAATAAAGCTATAGATCCTTTAGGCATAATTTGTTTACATGGCACAATACAATCTGAACGATCAGTTCTGTTTCTATAATCAAATTCTAAATTACCCCCCTCATATTCAGAGGGATCTGATAAATTTATTGTCATAGAAATTTTTCTCATACGTTTCTTTTCATCTAAATCTACAAACTGATCAGCATGCCATGTGTAATGTTGGTTTTTTTTATAAATAGTAAATTGCGGAGGATCTGTCCATGCCCACTCAAAATTCCAGCCAGCTCTAGCATTAGCATCGTGTACGTAAGGTTGAACTAATTTATAAATCCAAGGCTTATCAAACCAAACCACATGAGATTCTCTAACTTTTTTGATATTGGAGATTTCAACATTAGATAATTTTTTCTTAGGGTCACCTATTAAAGCTCTTTCTTTTTTCATCTCTTTACCCTCTTTTATTATTTTATCGCAAATATGAATTGGTATTGCACTAGTGTAATAGTAATAATAGTGTTTTAAAATCATTTGACATAGTTAAAAGTTAAAGTTAAAAACGTATTCAAGTCCTTAGACATGTTTTGACTAATATGATATCTACACGTAGATGGAAACATCACAAAAGAATTATCGAAAATAGGTATTGTCCAAGATCTACCAGCTCTACGATTCGAATCATACTCAATAATTAATTTACTTTCTTTGTCATAAACATCAACTCCGTAAATCAAAGTATAATCTGAAGATAAATCAAGACTTAATGGATTTAAAGTATTTCTATTATCAGTTTGTTGGCCTGGATAACAAATGTTTCCCCAGCTGTCCTGTAAAATTAATTTTAGATCGTATTTTAAATTTATAAAGTCTGAAAAATATACATGCAAAGGGTATAAGATAGTTGTGTCATCAATAATAAAATCGTTATAACATTTATCATTTTTGTCATTATTTTTTCTGTTATTTGATATCAAAGCACTATAAATAATTTGTTCTTTGATTTTTGTTCTATCTATTTCGAAATCTTTAGGCATTTTTACATCCCCATAATATAAATCTACTTGAGATAAAATTTTTCTATGCATAAGTAAAACTTTGATGAGCAACAATATTTAAGCTCATTCTCCATTTATATTTTTTTGGTCCAATACCTTTGTGTAAATAATGACTAGGAAATATTATAGCTTCTCCTTCATTAGCATTTACTTTACCACTTTTGAATTCAGTGCCACCATCATTGTTATGCAAATTGTATATTATAGAAACATATTCATCTATTTTATGTTGGTCTGTGTGCCACAAACATTTGGAACTTCTACTATAAAGATTCCAATAATATCTACAAATATTCTTAATTCTAAATTTTTTTGAACTTTCTAAACAATGAAAATAAACTAGATCTGCAAAATTGTTTAAATAATTATCTACATTAGTTCCTTCTAAACCTTGTGAGAATGTTATTCTAGCTAAACCTGCGTCTGTTAATGGTCCAGGATCAGCAACTTCTTTCATACTAGGAGATATATTTCTATCTTTATCAAAGACAAAATCCCATTTACCCTCCTTTTGTAAATAATTCATAATATTATTATTTAAATGTTTAGGAATAGGTAGTTTTAATATTTCTATATTATCGTCAAGCACATCTAACGTTTATCATTAGACCTTTTTGTTTTCAAATATAAAATTATTATTGTGCTGCGGGGTCGTTAGAATCAACATATTCATTAAGAGATTCAACCCATATATCTTGAGAAACTACATCCCATTGTTGATTTTCTTCATTCCATGAATAATGTCTAAAATTACTTTTATTTGCAGCATCTTCTTGAGCTGCAGGTTTTGCAACTGGAGGATTCCATACACCTGTTGTTGTGTCTAATGTCCAACTTGCGTAAGGTTTTGGTTTAGTGAATATATTATTTGTTGCATCCCATACATCTCCTATAGCTGGATAGTTACCTCTGTAAGGTGTGCCTCCTAAAAGGTGATTACCTTTAAAAGTGTTATAAGAACATTTTTTCCATAAGTGTGCAGGCCATTTATGAATTTTTTCTAAAAAAGCTTGTCCCACTGATTCGTTTTCTACACCATCTTGAGACGTATCATTATCAGCAACACAATGTACTGAAACTACTTCGTTTTCTTCTGATATTTTTGCAAAGCTTGCCATGGTTATGCTGTGTATGTCCCGTCACCAGTAAATGTGTGAATCGTATCAGATCCGCATGTACCTACTGAGTTACCTGATGTTGAGTTTGAATCAGAAGTTAATCTTCTAATTACTACTATTCCTGATCCGCCATTTGCTGATGGCGTTGGAGATCCTGCTCCTCCTGCTGGGGAAGCGTCTCCTCTATTTGCTGTTCCTGCTGAGCCAGCTCCTTGTCCTTGTATTACTCCATAACCTCCAGAAGAGTAAGTTACGCTTGATCCTGTAATTGTAAAGGCTGTACCAGCTCCTCCGTCTCCGCCATTTCCCGATGCTCCGTCGACTCCGGTTCCGCCAGCTCCGCCACCGCCTCCGCCCGCTCTTTGATTTGTAGGGCCTCCGCCAGTGCTTCCATCTCCACCGCCAGTTCCTTGTGGGGGAGAAACCGGTGGAATGTTTCCTGCTCCACCTCTACCTCTGAAAGGGCCTTGAAAGTAAGTTGCTGAACCTCCTCCTGATCCTCCTGAGCCTGAACCTGTAGGATGATTAGGGTTTGTTGATTGTGCTGGGTTTCCTAAATTTACACCACCGCCACCTCCAGCTGAACTGATTGTATCAAAAACAGAATCTACTCCTTTATTTCCTTTGCAATCAGATGTGGTGTTTCCTGCACCACCATTACCGACTGTAACTGTATAGTTTCGTCCGCCAACTACTTCAAAAGATTTTGTAGCTACGTTTCTAAAACCGCCAGCTCCGCCGCCACCTCCTCCATATGAGAAAGTTCCGCCTGATCCACCACCAGCTACGACTAAGTATTGAATATTATAAGGCTTACCTCCGCCTCCGAATCCAAATCCTCTTGCTGATGCAGATCCTCGTGTAGTAATTAGTGGCATACTAATTTATCTCCTATTATGCGAACTGCGTTTGAGCTGCGAAAACTGTGAATGCAGCTGACCCAGTTTTGATTATTGTATAAGAATATATATCAACTGAGTTAGCATTACCAGCAGAAGGGGCTGTTCCACCTTGCCACTCAGGAGTTACACTCGATCCATCAATAGTGACAGCATTGTTGTAATAAGGTGTTCCAGTGTTTGTGACTAGAAATGCGACTGTCATAGAGTCGTTTGTGTTCATACTATTATTTAAAGTGTTAGAACCATCACCTCTGAAATTTACTGTGAAGTTTCCAGCAGCTGCAGATGTGTGATAAAGAACAGCTTGAGTTAAAACATCGAAGTTTACTGTTCCTGTTGTGCCTGTTGCAGCAATCGTTGCTCTCTCTTGTAAAGCTTCAATGCTACCAAGACTTGTTAATTTAATAGCACCTAAACCTTTAGGTGTTAAATCTATTCCAATATTTGTGTCGCCACCTGTAGCAGATAAAGTTGGATTGCCTGATGCTGCAGCGTTAGCTAATGTTAATTCGTTTACAGCTGATCCTGTAGCAGTAACTTTTAATAATTCATTTCCGCTCGTGTCAGCTATTGCTGTTCCAATTTTAGGTGATGTTAAAGTTTTATTTGTAAGAGTTTGAATTCCTGCAGTGTCAACCATTCCAACATCGATAATATTAGGGTTGGTTCCGTCATCAGCTTTTGCGTAAAGCAATCTAGTGCCTTTGTCAGTTGCAGCAAAAGTAACGCTTGTACCTGAACCTGAAACATATTGAACTTCTACAGTGTAAGCTCCTGATGTTGAGTTTCTTATGATGTACATTCTTTCAATGTCTAAAGGTATAGAAACTGTTTGGTTTCCAGTAATCGTTCCAGTTAACTCAATCATGTTTTGTTGAGCAGTACCAGTCGTGTTACCATCAACAACCGTTAAATCTGTGTCTTGTGCTCCACCAGCGATTGATGTTTGATTAAATCCTCCAACTAGTTGTTGGATTAGTGTTAAATTTGTATTTGTTTTATCACCCCACGTACCAGCGTTTTCACCAGTTACCTGAAGTTCTACTCCGAGTGATGTATATGTTGATGCCATAATTATTAAATCCTTATATTGTTATATTACTAAACTTAAGCAGCCAAATCAACCTCAGTCCAAGTATTATTGACTCCTAAATCTACTTCGCTCCATGGTGTAATATTAGTTGACGCTAGCGATCCAGTCAACTGTATGCCTGTTAAATTAACAACAGCATCACCTGTAATAGATTGAGGTCCAGAAACAGACGTTTGTAGTTGAGATCCTGTAGCTTCCGCAACAGACACTAAATCTGCATCTCCTGGTACAAAAGCTATTTGTATACCAGTTGGCGAAACTATAGCAAATCCTGTAGTGCTTTCTTCACCTATATTTGATTGTAATTGAATTCCAGTTGGCTCTGCAAGTGTTAAAGCTCCTACTTCAGTTCCTGTACCAATAGTTGATTGTGAACCAATTCCAGTTTGCTCAATTATTACGTCTTGTGCACCTACAGCTTCACCTTGAGAAGTTTGTAATAAATTAGTGAATACTGCAACTTGACCATCAGCTACGGTTTCGTGGGCATCTCCTATCGTAGATTGTAAACCAAAACCTACAGGCTCAGCGGTAAAGTTTGTAAATCCTTGTTCTTCTCCAATATTTGATTGTAAACTTAATGAGCTTAATTCTACAGTGTAAGCAACATTCCATGCTCCATTACCCCACTCAAGTCTTCCCCATCCAGTATTAATTTCTGTTTCAACAGAAACACCAGGAGTTGTCGTTTGTAATTCTATACTATCTGTTTGAAGAGTTCCTGCTATACCCCAACCTTCAGCATTGTTCCAAGTTTTTCTACCCCAACCTGAATTAATTTCTTCTATAATTGTTTCTTCACCAATATTAGATTGTAGTTGTGATCCTGATACATCTACTGCTGAATCAGATAAATTACCCCAACCTCCTTTACTTGAGTTCCAAGTTCCTCCACTCCAACCGAATTCAGGGAAAGCTGTTACTGAACTTATTGAAGTTTGTGCTTGTATTCCTGTTGCTGCTACATCAGTTTGATTTACTTCACCCCAGTTTCCATGAGACCAAGTATTTCCTCCCCATCCTCTATCAGGAAAAGCAATCGAATCACCAAGTGTAGATTGAATATTAAATCCGGAAACTTCTAAAGCTAATTCATTTTGAGTTCCCCATTCTCCATCGTTCCAAGATAAGGCTCCCCATGTAGTTTGTGTTAAATCAATGGCACCTCCCATTCCGATACCATGAATATAACAAGCATAAAAAAAATCTGTTTCTGAAGCAGGAGTTACTTCTATGTATCTTGTTCCTGCAGCATTGAAAGTTGTAGTATTAAAATAATTTGCTTGAGATGCAGCTCCATCTAAATAATAACTTACTCCCGTACCATAAACATTTGATTGTGGGTCGGAAGTTTGAGTTGCAAAAAATAAAGGGTGGTTGTCGTTGCTTGAAGCACTTTGGTCAAATCTTAAAGTTCCGCCTTTGACCCATTTTAAATCAATATCTCTTACACCATCGACGTAATAAACATTGCCAGTCGCTCCTCCACCTAAGTAAAGGCTGCCCGTTGCTACGGTAACGGTGTAAGTAAGTTGTGCCATAACACCGGGCTCCTAAATTATGCGATTCTGATTATAGCTTGTGTGTTGTTCGGGTTAGGAAACTGAATCGTAAAAGTTCCTGACGTAGCAGTTTTATCACCGCCAAAGTCTAGTACACAAACAGATTTGTTACTATTTGAAGTGTTATAAATTAAAGCTCCTCTAGCTGTTAAAGTTACACCTGTGAAAGATAAATCAGTAAAATCTACGAAAGCCACCGTGCCTTGCGTTGAAACAAGAGCGTTGACTAAAAGTCCACCGCCTTGTGTATATTGACCTGAATTTGAAACTTGTCCACCTGTACTATCTCCTGGATATGCAGTTGTATCAGCTCCAATTGTGGCACTATTTGTATATAATGCTAATTTAAATTTATCACCTGATGTAGGTGTGAAGTCATGTACCGCTTCAAGAATTTCTTCTTTAAAACTATTTGTAATTGCGTTTGTTGTTATTGCCATTTTATTCTCCTATAATTTTATGGTGATGGTGATTCTATTTTTACTCTAGGAACACCATCTGTATATTGACCTCTACGTCTTGAACCCATCTGCTCAAGAGCAAAAGCTTCTATAGCTTTATCATACCTTGTTTTATATAGATTGTACATATCAAGGGGTCCTTTTAAATAAGAGAAACACTCAACCAAAACACCATACAACAAAAGATTTTGATATTGATCAGATAACATCGTTGAGGTGCTGCTATCAAAATGTGGTGGGTTTTTAACATATTGAATCTGTATAGCTAATGTCCCATTAGGTGTTGGAGCCACTATGATATTTTTATCATTGTATACAGCATAATATTTAGGAGTGCCTGTCGCACCTGTAGGATTAAATTCTGCAATAAACGTTTGATCTCTTTTTTCAAGAAAAATTTCGTTACTTGAAACGTCTGTTATTTTGACTGCTCTAAGATATTTCATATCACCAGGCATACTCACTGCTCTATTGCCTGTAGTAAATGTAGAATTAGAATATTTTCTTAAATCAGAGTAGTCTACTTTACTTGCAACATCTAACTCAACATTTGTTATAAATTGATCTAATAGTGTATCAGATAAAACAGAACTGGATACTTCAGTATAGTTTCTTACTTGTGTTAAAAAATTTGCATGAGTTATTGCCATTATGATATCACTATTGTTACTGGGTTAATTAGACATGTTAATTGTCTTCTTCGATTTTGTAAAGATGGGTCTCTTGGTTCCATACTTTGTTGAATTGTGTCTAAACCATTTGTGTTTATTTCTGTAGTAAAAGTTTGAAAAGCAAAATCACCTGGTAAAGTTAAATTTGCTACTCCAACAAAAATACCACCTGAATCAGCTAAAGTATCATCGTTTTCAGCTACTGTTTTTGGTTGGAGTGGAGGAACTTGGAACTCAAGTAAAGGAGGTTGGGGTAATTTATCTG
>CAACVD010001340.1_pt1 | contig 11844 bp, 7 predicted proteins | sample 2381771 | NCBI WGS metagenome assembly CAACVD01 (sample SAMEA5211965, study PRJEB30684) | marine metagenome | biome: Marine; feature: Epipelagic; material: Water | collected 2015-10-15 | depth 15 m | reverse complement strand
GTACGGAAAACTTAGGCAGTGATGCTAATACCACTATTACAGTAGCCGATGGTGCGTCAGATGCGGCAAGGTCTTTTTACTTAAAAATAACTTCTACTTCGCTTAGTGCCGATAGAACGGTAACGCTAGCCCCGAACACAATTTCTAAAGTATGGGTTATTGAAAATGCCACCACAGGCGGCAAAGCTATAACCATCAAACAGGGCACGGGTGCAACGATTGACATTCCTAACGGAGATGTAAAAATGGTTGCTACAGACGGTGCGGGTAGTGGCGGTGCGGTTTTTGATCTTATGGTTGATTTGAACATTGCCACACAGCTAACTATAAAAAACCCGTCTACCAGTGACGACACCCCTTCAACTCTGTTATTGCAGACGGGGGACACCGATATAGCCGCTGATGATAAACTGGGCGTGATTAATTTTCAAGCACCTGATGAGGGTGCAGGAACAGATGCTATTTTAGTTGCCGCAGGAATAGAAGCGGTTAGTGAAGGTGATTTTTCTAGTAGCAACAATGCTACAAAACTGAGTTTTAAAACGGCGGCTTCGGAAGCGGCGGCTGAAAAAATGTCTTTAAGTTCTGCGGGTCTGCTGACCATAGCCGATGATCTTATGATCAAAGATGGGGGGACTATTGGTGTCGCGTCTACTAACGACGCTGTTACCATATCGTCTGCGGGTATTGTTACCTTTAAAGATGATATTGTAATAAAAGATGGGGGCACCATAGGTAGCGCAAGCGATACTGACGCAATTAGCATAGCTAGTGGTGGCGATGTGAGTTTTACACAAGACATAACCATCAAAGACGGTGGCACCATAGGTAGCGCAAGCGATGCTGATGCGATTACGATAGCCAGTGGCGGCGACGTTGCTTTTTCGCAAGATATCACTGTGAAAGACGGGGGCACCGTTGGTAGTGCGACCACTGCAAGTGCAATCGCAATTTCTTCAACAGGTTCAGTCACTATAAACAACAGTGCTACGGACACTTCGTTCCAGCCCTTTGCTTTGCAACGAGACACAAATAGCAACGGTAGTGGGGTGTCACTTGTTTTCAACGCGGGGGATAGCGGCAGTGCAACTGCTGGACACGGTTATGCAAGGATGTTCGGAGCTATTGAGGACAACACAAACGGATCGGAAGATGGGCGGTGGTTAGTGCAGTGCAGTTTGAATGGAACACTGACAGAACACCTTAGGATTGCATCGGATGGCACACTGACCGGAACTGACACAACAATTGGATCTAACTCCGACTCAAGACTCAAGGAGAATATTTCGGATTATGCTTACGATCTAGCGAAATTCAAACAGCTCGCCCCAAAAAGTTTTGATTGGAAGAACCCACAAGCCCATGGAAATAAAAGCGGAGTGCGGGGATTCCTGGCTCAGGATATCAATTCTATAGATGATTATTGGATCAGCAAGACCACAATTGAAAGTGATGACGCAGATGCAAGCCTGATTCCTGACGACTCGGATGGAATAAAAAGACCTTATACCAGCAAATTGACAGAGAAGGACGCCATGTATGTGAGCGTCATTAATCAGCTAATAGCTAAAATAGAAACCCTAGAAACAAAAGTTTCTGCCTTAGAGGGTGGGGGGTAAATTTAACATAAACAATGGACTGTTTTAAGGTCATTATGGTGGTAGACATTGTTTTTTCCTTACTAGCAGGATTAGGTCTGCTAGGGTTTGGCGTAGCAATGATTTACTTAGTTTACGAAAGTATGTCGGAAAAGTAGCATGGATTTAGAAATTGAATTTAAGAAACATCAAGCGGTCTCTGAAGAGCGGTGGCTTGAAATTTTAAACCGGATAAAAAGGCTGGAAATGATTATGATCACTAGCGCAGGAGCGATTATTTTATTTTTACTAGCTATGGTCATTGATTGAGGGACTATGAGTGCTAGATCCCGCCACGATTGGTCTTGCCATTGCCGGAGTAAAAACCGCCGCAGAATTAGTGAAGAAGGGTATTTCTGCCGCCAAAGACGTTAACGAAGTAACAAAAGACCTGGGAAGGCTTTTCGATCATACAGAAACACTTAGCAAAGCGAAACAAGAGGTAGGAAAAGGAAAAAACAAGTCTCTCAACCAACAAGCCATGGACATAGTAGTTGCAGAGGAGAACGCAAGAAAACAAATAGAGGATATAAAACAAAAGCTGTATTGGGGACCATATCCTAATGGAGCGAAAATATTTAAGAGTTTTTTGAAGACTCGTCACACGATGATGAGGGAGCAAAAGTTAGCACGAGAACGTGAGATTGCGTTAAAGAAGAAACGAGTTGATGATATTATTTATTGGGGGACGGTAATAGGGATTTTGGGTTTTGGTGGATTTATGATTTGGTTCATGATCGATTTGGGAATTGACATGGCAAAACGAGCGGGGAAATGGTAAATGCCTTTAACTAAACTAACATTTAAAGCTGGAGTTAACCGCGAAACCACGTCTTACAGTAATGAAGGCGGCTGGTTCGACTGTGACAAAATAAGGTTTCGCTCGGGAGTTCCTGAAAAAATAGGCGGTTGGTTTAAAAATTCTAATAAAAGTTTTTATGGCATCGCACGAGCGTTGCATTCTTTTGTTGCGTTAGACAACAGTCGTTACCTCGGTACGGGCACTACAGCTAAATACTATATTAACGAAGGCGGTGATTACAACGACGTTACCCCGTTACGGGCTACAGTAGCCTCGGGGGGTACGGTTTTTGCCGCAATAAAAAATGCTCTTTCTGCAGGGGTTACAGCAACCGTCGATGTGCTCCCCATAAGTAGCTCTACTAACTTTCCTCCTTCGGGCAGAGTACAAATTAATTCCGAAGAAATTACTTATGCAGGAGTCAGCGGCAACACCTTAATCGGGTGTGTACGTGGTGTCAGCGGCACTACGGCGGCGGCACACGACTCGGGCGATGATGTGCTTTGTGCCACTATAAAAGCTACTTGTAGCGCAGGGCATGGAGCAGTTGAAGGAGATTTTGTTACTTTTAGCGATGCGGCTACTCTAGGGGGAAACGTAACGGCAAATGTGTTAAATCAGGAGTATGCAATACAGCAAGTTACTTCCACTACGGTTTTTCACTTTGAAGTTAGGGCGGCTTCTACTACTATTTCCAGTATTTTAGTTGATGGAATTATTACGCCATCGCACGTTTTTGCCAACGCCTCCGATTCGGGTAACGGTGGGGGCAGTATCGTTGCGGCTTTTCAAGTTAGTGTTGGACTAGACAGCGTTGTTGAAGGCACGGGTTGGGGCGCAGGAACTTGGGGCAGAGGCACATGGGATTCCTCGGCTAGCACTTCGGCTAGTACAGGACAGTTACGTTTTTGGACACATGATAACTTTGGCGAAGACTTACTTATCAATATTCGTGATGGTGGGATATTTTACTGGGATAGATCGAACGGGGTTTCTACCCGAGCAGTTGCCTTATCAGCACTTGCGGGGGCAGACACTGGAACACCTACCCTAGCTAAAAAAGTAATTGTTTCGGATCGCGACCGACATATTCTAGTTTTTGGGTGTGACCCACAAACTGCCGTAGGCACTCAAGACCCCTTGTTAATACGGTTTAGTAGTCAGGAAAGTTCCACAACATGGGACGCATTGGCTACCAACACTGCGGGGGATTTGAGGGTAGGTTCGGGCAGTGAAATTATTACAGCGTTAGAAACCCGACAACAAATACTGGTGTTTACCGATGTATCGTTACACGCCATGCAGTATTTAGGACCACCGTTTACGTTTGGTATCAGCCTTATATCGGAAAACATCACTATTATGGGACCAGAAACGGCAAAGGCTTCCGACGATTTAGTGTTTTGGATGGGACTAGAAGACTTTTATGTTTACGACGGGCGGGTGCGTACTCTACCTTGCACGTTAAAAAGCTACGTATTTAACGATTTTAATTTAAGTCAGAAAAACAAAGCGTTTGCGGCGTTGAACTCTTCATTTAACGAGGTTTGGTGGTTTTATCCCTCAGCAAGTTCTGCCGAAAACGACCGGTATGTTATCTACAATTATGTAGAAAACGCATGGGCATACGGTAATTTAAACCGCACAGCGTGGATAGACCGAGGTATTAACGACTACCCGATTTCCGCTTCTACCGATTACTACCTGTATGACCACGAACTGGGCTTAGACGACGGTAGCACTAGCCCGTCTCAGGCGATATCAGCGCATATTGAGTCTAGCCAAGTAGATTTATCCGACGGCGATAAGTTTGTATTTATGCGCCGTGTTATACCCGACCTTACTTTTGACGGTTCTACGTCAGGGGCTCCTACGGCAAATGTAGTTTTAAAAACCCGTAATTTCCCAGGAGGTGAGTATTTACATAGCGAAAGTTCCGCTGTTACTAGATCTACCACTGTACCCGTAGAACAATTTACTAATCAAGCGCATATACGGTTACGGGGAAGGTCGTTTGCGTTGCGGGTTGAAAGCAGTGATACCGAAGTGCAATGGCGTTTGGGGGCACCCCGTGTAGACATTAGACCCGATGGGAGGCGTTAGTGACTCGTAAACTCGTATTACCTCAGTTTCCTGTTCCACCCGATAACTACGATTCACGGTACTTGGCAGAAGTAGTCCGTGCTTTTAGCGTTTTTCTACAACAAGTACAAAATCCAGGAGATATGCGAGGTTCCGCTCTTGCATTAACTCAATTACAAGAAGATGATTACCTTTTAAGAGAATTTGATTTATTTGAACACGAAGGGTTTGTTAAGATTTCGCGGTTAGATATACCGCACCCTCGTGGTTTAGGAGCTACCGGAGCCGTAGGTAGTGTAACAGTAACAGTAGGATAATGTTGCGGAAATGAATTGTTACTTGTATGATACAAAAACAAACAGGAATAACGGTTACTCCTGCACTTACTTATTTTTATTGTAGTCAACATAGAGAATAAATTATGCAAGGAATAGCCACACTACCCTACGAAGTAACTGAAGAGCCTAATTACCCCACCGAGGGGATAAACACTATAAAACACGCCGCCGACATGATGGCAGACTTTGGTCGCCACGGCGATACATACATTGTGCATGCCGCCGAGGGCGAAACCGTTTTACCCATGGAGGTGTTAGAAGCTAACCCTCGCATGAAACGCATGATCCACCAACAAATGGAAGAGATGGGGTTAGACCCACAGCGTTACATAGTAGGCACCGAATTTAATAGTATCAACCCCGTAACAGGGCAACCCGAGTTTTTCCTAAAGAAAATAGGACGTGCTTTTAAAAAGACGCTTAAAAAAGTAGGAAAAATAGCTAAAAAGCTAGCTCCAGTAGTACTGCCTATAGCCGCTCCGTTTATGTTTCCGCTTATGCCCGTGGCTTTTAGTGCTGGAATAGGTAGTTTAGTGGGTGGCATGGCTGGTGGAATGAAGTTTAAAGACGCTTTGAAAGGTGCCGCTCTCACCGCCGTTACTGCGGGAGTAGGTTCGAAGATAGCGGGCAGGGGGTTTGGTGGCTCGCTGAGTGGTGGACCACCGCAAGGCATAGGTGACGCATTAAGAAGCATGACTGATCCCATAACTTATGGAACTCGGTTTAATCCCGACGTACAAGGTCAGATGTATAACCTAGCCCAGCGGGAGAGAATCCTCAACCCGCCAACGCAAACACCAACAGGAGGAGGAGTAACGGGGAACGCAACCTCGAACGCAACCTCGAACGTAAGCTCGAGTTATTATCCAAATCAAGGTGGCTCCCCACCACCGGAGCCCCCTAATTTCTTACAAAGACAATACGACCGATTTATAGCCCCCGACAGACCTTCAATGAGCCCAGACTTGGCACAGGCGAGACGTGAAACAGAGGCGTTTGTGCGAAATGCTCCCTTTGGTAGCACGCCCCCACAGGACATGCAAGCAAAGTTTTATAGCGATAGAGTAGCGGCAAATACTCCCGGAGCATTCAGACGTCAGGCTCCCCGAGCCGCTTTACTCACAGCAGGGATTGGATTAGCCGACAAAGCACTGGATACTAATATACTTATACCTTCTGACGAAGAAGAGGGTACACAGCTTGCCCTAGGACCAGACGGTGAACAACTTTATGCACAAGACCCTGGAATGTACGGTTTTGATTTTAACCGGTTTGTTGGACGCAACCCTTTTTACACCGCACAAGAAGGCGGCGAAATAGTTGGTCCGGGAACCGCCACCAGTGATTCTATACCCGCTTTACTAAGCGATGGCGAATTTGTGGTTACTGCAAAAGCCGTGCGTAATGCCGGTGCTGGCGACCGCCGTGCAGGAGCCCAACGTATGTACGACATGATGAAACGCCTAGAACAAGGAGGCACCGCTTAATGGCTGAAGAACAAACAGTAATCACCCGCGACGCCCCTAAAATTGAGGCGTATAAACTAGGGTTGATGGAACTTGCAAAAAGGTTATCCGAAAGAGAACCCTCTGGTGGACTACCCCGTTACCGAGCCGCTGGTGTAGACCCATTGCAACAAGCGGCGTTTGACCGAGCGAGACTTGGGGCGTTTGAAGGCACAGGTTACCTGGACTCGATACAAAACCAGTTACAAGGATTACGCCCCCAAGCTATAAGTCAAGCCGCCCGTGCAGGAATGCCCCTAATGCAATCTGCCGCAACAGGTTTAAGGGGTATTGGCACTGGGTTTGACCCCACCACCGGAGTAGGTAGTTTTTTCAACCCTTTTCAGCAACAGGTGGTAGACCGCACCCTAGACGATTTACGTCGCCAAAGCAACATAGCCGCTCAAAGAGATGATGCTACCGCTGTGGCTAGTGGCGCATTTGGTGGGAGTAGAAAAGCTATATTAGACGCCGAGCGCGAACGAAACTTATTGGATAAACAAGCCTCCATTGCAGGTCAGCTTCGTGCGTCGGGTTATCAAGATGCTTCTACCCGAGCACAACAGGCTTACGAAGACGCTATGAAACGTCGCCTAGCTGGTGTGCAGTTGGGTGGCGACTTAGGCATGAACATTGGTAGGCTAGGCATGGCGGGCGAAGAAGGTGCGCTAAGTGCCGCTTTAAAAGGATTACAAACACAAAGCGGTATTGGCGAATTAGCACAACAAATGCAATTACGAGGTCTGGAAGGGCTAAGTGCTCTAGGCACTGCCCGCCGTGGAATAGAACAACAACAACTAGACGCACAACGCCAATCGGGGTTACAAGATGTATACGAGCCTTACCAGCGATTAGGCTTTTACAGCGATATATTGCGCGGAGTACCTACTACCCAACAAACGCTAACCTCGAGCACTGCTCCAAAGCCTACTATGTTGAGCCAACTAGTAGGAGCCGCCGGTACGGGGCTTGGTTTATACGGAGCCGCTAAAGGTAGCAACATTATTTAATGAAATGGAGATTTAGCTATGAAAGATGACGTACTGCAAAGAGCTATGTTTGCAGGAAACATGGCGGCACCTCCTCCCGTGGCAGATGGCGTAGGTATAACCTCTGGTTTAGATGCACCTATGCCTATGCCCGAAACACCCCCACAGGATATGCAACAGACCCTTACCGGTTTGGAACAGGTGGGTGGCATGATACAAAACATGCAACAAGGGGTGGACAGTGCCGAAGACTTTGAATCTATGATGAACGCTATGCGTAGCGACGAGCAACCGATTGAAGCCCGTCGTGCCGAGCTAGCCGGTATGGTAGGCGATGGCGATGCTACAGCCACGCCCGAAAGCGTACTTACCCTGTTACAACCTACGTTTGAAATGTTGGAAACCCTCGAGCAGTCCGTACCCCAAGGGGGTATAGGCGGTATAGCAATGGGTGAAGATGTTTCACGTGAAACAATGATGCCCGCACCACCAATGCCACCGGATTTTCCTAGTGCCTCTTCCGAGTATATCCAAGCTCCTGGAACGGAGGAGGCAATGGCACGTATGGCAATGGGCGAGCAACCCGTAAATAGAGCTTTTGGCTCACCTATCGATGGTGAGCAAAACCAGTATTTAAGAAGGGCGGCAGAATTGATTGCGATGCCAACACAAGGTCGTATTGAGGGGGGGATCGATAAGACACCTAGACTACCTGAATTTACTTATGGACAAGGGGGCGTGGGTAGTTTAATTGACTTACCAGAAAATAATGAAACAACGTCTACTGTAAATCTTAATTTACCGAATAAATATGTGTACGGAACCACACCAGACCTTGTGGCAGAGATTAATCCAGAAACGGTATCTAGATATGCCAGCATGTATGAAAATGAGTTAAGAAAAAGAAGAGGAGAAGTTGATTACGGTGAAACAGACCCAGCGGCTTTATTTGCGAGCCAACAAAAGCTGTTATCACCTTATTTAACTGCCCCCCGCACTAAAGAAGATATACTTGCCGAACAACAAGAGTTTTTTGGCACTGCCGACCAAGACGCCCTAAAAACCCAAACGGGGTTGGCGTTAGCTAAGTATTTTAGTCAGGTTCCGGGCGAAGGCACCTTACTACAAAACTTAGTTAGACCTGCCGGTGCATTTGCCGAAGACCTAAGTAAAGTTACGGCGCAAAAAGCCGCCATGGACCGCCAAGCTAAAGAGTTTGCTTACACCACAGCCCAAGAAGAAACTTTAGCCGAAAAAACTCAAAACCTACAAGTTATGCAAGGGGCTATTACACAGGCTACTGCAAACGCTACGACTGAGAGAGAAGCAAAAGACCTAATAGCCCAAGAAGCCGCTAGACTGGGGATTACTTTTGCCGAAAAAGAACAGAAAATTATTAACGAAAATATAAAAATCGGTTTTCAGGCTAACCTTCAATCTTCCCTGTTAGCAAGTAAACTTTTTGTAAAAGTCGATGAAAACGGCGTTATGTCCGACCCAATTACTGTTAGAACAACACAGGACGGTCTTCGAACTCTTGACGCAAATGGGGATATACTCGATAAGGTGCCCGAGGGGTACGTTCCGTACCAAGCGGGTATGGGTGCATTACCTACTTCCGCTATTAAGGTGAAAAAAGCCATACCAAGTATATTGGTGCCTGATTCTACATCGTTGTCTGGGTATAGAAGTGTTCCTGGAGTTGTTTCTGAGTCGGGTAATTTTTATATTTCAAGAAGTGGTGGAACCCAACAATTGGCTCCCGCAGGATTTAAAGTTGGGAAACAAACAGACATCTTTAAAGTAGAGGCTTTAAAAGACGGTAGAGTTTACATGGTTTACAAGGATGGACCATATATGGGCGACAAAATTATGGTGGGAATCGCCCGAAGGGCAGACAATTCTCTTCCCTCAGAAACTGATCTACAAGCCTTAACTGGCTCAGACCCCGATCTGCTACAAGAAAACGCACAAAAGGATGGAATTAAAATTGTTCCTCTTAGTGGAACAGACCTTATGCACCAATTAAAACCAGCCGTATATAAAACAAATGAAGAAACAGGCTTAAGAGAGTACAGAGGCGGCGACCCTCTTGTTTCAAACTTAGGGCGAACTAGTTTGGACCCCGCACAACTTACAGAAAGTTTATACAATGAAGCTCAACGAAAAATAGTCACCACTGAACAGGCTTTAACCGACGGTCAGCGAATATTGGATTCAATTCCTTTTGCAATGGGACCAGGAAACACTGCTAAATCTGTTATTGGTAATAACTTGGCTATGTTTTTTCCGGGAGTTGGCGACGAGTTTGCTACGTGGACTAAGGTAGAACAAAACGCACAAGCAATGAACTTGTTCGGTCGGAGATTAATTGCGGCACTCGCCCTTAACCCTCGTTATCCTGTAGGCGAAATGAAACTGCTTGAAGGGTTTTCAGAAAACCCAGTTGAATTTTTTAGTAGTCCAACATTAGGAGCTGTTCGTTTTCAAGAAGCTATGCGACTTTTAACAAATGAACTTGCATACGGTCGAGCTCAAATAAGTGGGGACAACGTGTTTTATCAAGAAATGGTGCCTACTGGGACCAAAGAAAACCCGTTTATATATGGCAAACGCGGACATTATGAATACTTAACGCTTGCCGCCAACAGACCGAACGCTAACCTTAACGGCACCGTTTTAAGAATGACTGCTAAAGAAGCCATAGCCGCTGGAATCGAAGAATCAACAATTGGTGGTAGACAATTTATAGACCTTACAGTAGATGTTGACCCAAAAACCAGAGAATTTATATATAGAAAAACAAACTAACCCTCGTATAGATAAAAAGTTATGGCTGATACCGACACTAGAATTATAATTAGACCGCCTACAAATATTCAATTAGAAGAAGCTGAAACAAAAAAAGAATTTGGCGGGGCAACCATGCCCTTTAGCCCGTTGTCGAAGGAAGATCGACAAAAAGAAGAGGGAGACCCGCCCCCACAGCAAGCATCTATATCGGCGCAGATCGAAAAATCTCCTGCACGTAAACAAGCTACGGGTTTAGCCGCCGCTTTATTTAATAGCCCTGTGGGAGCAATATTTACGGGGTTTAACAACGCACTCAGCAACCTAACCGATCCCGCAATTAACGCTGTTGTTAAAGGAATGGAAACCGCAGGAATAGTAGAACCTGGAACAGTTAACCGAGATGTTCTTTTAAGAATATTTAACAGCGGGGATTTTGAACAAATGAAAACCATTATCCCGTATGTGCTTAGTTACGGAATGGGCGATTACGTTGGTTCTACCTCGGATGATTCTTTTTTGTATAAATTAGCAGAAAGCGGGGGCGAAGGCTTAGGATACGCCGCCCCTGTTATAGCCACTGGTGGAATTTTAGCTCCTGGATCGGCGGCGGCGGGCAGTGCCTCTGCGATTGGAGCACAACAAGCCGCTAGATCTCAAGTAGCGAAAGGTAACTTTCTTAAAGAACCGCTTAAAACAGCCGGAGCTTATGGCAACCTTGCTAGGGAACAAATAATAGGTCAGTATATAAAAGCTCCTGGAACGGCAGTGGCGTTGGACGCATCTTTGTCGGCACTTTCTGGTGTAGGAGCCGAAGGTGAAAAACAACTTTTTGGCACTCAAACAGGTGCTGGTGCTTTTGGGTTACCTCTTTTTGGTCCTGCTTTGTTTTATGGTGGTAAAGCGTTAATCACAAAAGGACCTTTGGGGTATGTGGTTCGTAAAACCAAGGATGTGACATCAGGAACATACGACGACTATAAAGTAGCGACCGGTAAAATAGACCCTAAAGAGGGAAAAAAGGGAGAAAGAGCTGAAGCTCAGCTTACCGACGAACTCGAACAGGCGGTGAGCTCGCAACGAGGCAAAGAAAATTTAGAAAAAGCTATTGAAATAGAAAATAGAATGGAGCTGTATGGTCCTATGCAACTAACCCCTGCAGAGCAAACACTCGACGCCCCCTTACTTGCAACACAAGCGAGGGCTGAAAAAACAGGTGTTCCAGACTTTACAAGACGTAATTTAGACCGAAAAACCACGGCACTAGAAACCATACAAAAGTTTCGGGATAACGAGCTTACAGGTGGAGCTGTGGACGATGCCCCGTTGTACGTGTATAACCGTGCAACAAACGAGTATGAAGCACAAGTTGTGCCTATTGATGATGAAATGGGAGACGTAACTGCTCAGATAAGTTTGCTGGCTAACCAGGATACAGGTGTTTATCCAACCCTAACGGGCAAACGTAACATTGTAGGAGAAAACATACGAGAAGCTGTGGTTAAAGCTAAAAAAGACGCTTTAGCACAAGCCGAAAAACTTGCCAACAAGAAAAAATTAAACTCAACCGAAAAACTCGCCAGTGTTGGTGCTACCGCCGAAGCAAGAGAAGCAGTGCGTAACGAGGTGATGACTCGACAAGGCGTAGAAGCAGAAAGTTACGACCAAGTACCCTCGATAATTAAAAAATTTATTGACTCT
>CAACVD010001339.1_pt1 | contig 11844 bp, 6 predicted proteins | sample 2381771 | NCBI WGS metagenome assembly CAACVD01 (sample SAMEA5211965, study PRJEB30684) | marine metagenome | biome: Marine; feature: Epipelagic; material: Water | collected 2015-10-15 | depth 15 m | reverse complement strand
ATAGTTTATGTAGGTCAATCAAAGAATGTTTATAACAGACTAAATCAACATATAAAAGATAAAGAGTTTGATAGAGTTAGATACTTGCATTGCAGAAAAGATAGAAAACTTTATTGGGAAAAAGTTTTAACTACTAGGTATCAACCTAAATATAACAAACATAAGTGAAAGGAAGAAACCCTACTGCTAAAGAGAAAAGACATATGGACAAGGTAAGTCAAATAGGATGTATTGTCTGTAGGAATCAGGGCAACCTATTTGTACCGAGTGAGATTCACCATACTCAAGGCAAGACTAAGGTAAACGCACATTTCTTAGTGTTACCTCTTTGCTTTCAGCATCACCGAGAAGGAACAATGAATGGCTTGTGGGTGAGTAGGCATCCTTGGAAGAAAGAGTTTGAGAAACGATACGGAACAGAAGAGGAATTGTTATCTCAAGTTGAGGAATTAATCAATGAAAACTAGTGGAAGATACTTCCAGTATTTTCTGGCGACTAGGAATATTTTTTTTCTGGGATGGTAACTCTGATCCTTCCTTTGGAAGTTTATTATTCTAAGAACAAGAAGTTTATCTTGAACCTAAACAATTATAGAAACGCACACTACAGAATTTTATCTAGTGCCAAAAGAATTTACTCTGAAAATTTAGTTGCAGAAATAAACGAGTGGTCTTCTATACCTAAGTATAAGAAGCCTGTTACGTTGGAGTATGTTTATTATGCAAAGAGTAATAGAAGAGTGGATGTAAGTAATCCTTGTTCTATTATAGATAAGTTTACTTGTGATGCTTTAGTAAAGGCTAAAATCCTGGAGGATGATAGTTCTAAACAGATTAAAGAGATTTATTATATTTATGGGGGGGTGGATAAAGAGTTCCCTCGTTGTAGATTAACAATAAAGGAGGTTTGATATGATGTTAGTTGAACAATTAAAAGATGATTTGCAGAAAAGGAAGAGAGCCTTTTGGGATTGGCATAACGCTAACCCACAAGTCTATGAGAAGTTTGAAGAGTACACTTTAGAAGCTATCGCTACAGGTAGGAAGCATTACTCTCATTGGGCGATCATTAATCGCATAAGGTGGAACAAAGAGATAGAGACTAACGGAGAAGAGTTTAAGATAAGCAACGATTACATCTGCTTTTATGCTCGTACATTCATGGCTTACAATCCGCAACACAAAGACTTCTTTAAAATTAAGCAGTTAAAAGAAGAAAAGCTTATACAGGAATTAGAGTCCTCCTTGGAGGATAGGCACGTTAGCTTTCTTCCTCAACTCAGGAATGAAGGCTAGTCTTTTGTCTCTCTCTGCTTCTAACTCTTGAAGCATTTCTGCTTTTACTAGAACCGATATATCAGTCCTACGCATGAGCCTGTCTCTTCTGTTTCTCCAATTAGCCAAGTATCTTTCCATTGCTCTAACTCTGCCCTTAACATTTAACAATCCTTTTACGTCAGACTTGTAAGCACCGAGTTCATCAAAACGCTTTTGTTTTCTTAAACTGTTGAGTGTTTGTACGGCTGAATCTACTTCACCTCTCAGTTCATAAAACTGTTGTTGCAACCCTCCCATTTTTTTATTATCCACAACTAGTCTTTTAATTAGTGGATACTGTGCAAAGTTAGTTGGATTACTAAAAATATTATTTGGAATGTATGGAGAACCTGTCGCAGTTCTCGTGAGTGAATCTACAACATCTAACACATAACCTCCGAGTGTTCCTGTATATCCGTTCAATACATACTCAATCTTGGTAGGCGATATGTTCAAAGCTTCACCGATAAGTCTAGCTAACTCATTAGTTTGTGGTGAGGATTGATATCCTGGCTCTCTTTTTAGTTTGTAGTAGGGTACGATTTCTGTATTAGTAAACGCACTTCTGTTGGTTACTGCTTCAAACAAAGGCTTTATTGCTTGTATGCTGATGTCACCTGATAAGAAAGGTATGTTTGCAGAAGTTCCTACTTGCCTTCTTATAGACTCGAAAGGGTCTTTCTCTACTGATTCCTTAACTCCAAGCACTTTCTCCCCTAAAACGAGGTCTATGAACCTCTCAGGGATAGCCTTAAACATCATACCAATCTCAAAAGGTATGGGTATTTTTAATGTGTAATCAAATGGAGTTGGTATCAACCAATTGTCATCTCTTAGTTCTCTCTTGGCTTCTTTATATTCTTCTGTGTCACTAACTAATAGATAGTAAAGCATAGTGGAAGCTACAATAGTTCCACCTCTTAAAAAAGTTCTCCTAAATATTCTGTTCTTGAGTTCATCTAAAGTTTCACCTTCTTGCAATTTATCTTGTGCCGAGTAAGTACCTCTAAACGATCTGTATATAAGGTCAAGACCTTGGATTCTAGCGTTCAAAAAAGGTATAGCAGACGTAACAACTCTGAACATTGGTGATAGTCCTCTACGACCAAAGTTAATTACTTCTAAAGATTGATAGGCTGCTTCAGATAAAGCTGCTGCATCTGTATAAACCTCACCTGTTCTTTCATCTATAGTATCTTTCATGCGTTTATAAACTGCATCAAAGACCCCTTTACGAGTAGCTCCGTCTGATTTTGTTGTTAGTCCACCAAGACCATCCCAAATTTTATAAAAAGCATTTTGTGCTGATAAACCATTATCAGAAGTAAGACCTTGCTGTCTTCTTATTCTTGCCATGTAATCAACAACATCACCTTCATCATTGGCAAAATCATAACCGCCAATAACACCAAACCTTTCTAAGTCTGACATATCAGAAAACATATTCTTCATGGTATCTATCATTGGAGTAAAGCCGTCTTCTCCAGCAGATAGATTTACACCTGATGTTACAGTTGCAGATAGTGTATCTCTAAGTAAGTTTACTGCTATAAATCCAGGATCACGAGTAACTGTATCTCTTAGTATAGTAGAAGGCATAGCTAATATTTTTGTTATAAAGCCTACTTCTGCACCACCTAATGCTCTTATGCCATGAAATAATTCAGGGTCTGCAATGTCATAATATTTTTTAAATCCATCTTCAAAAACAAATATTGTATTTGCACCTTGAGTTTGATTTGGTGCTAGCAGTTCTGCTTCACCCATAGCTTCTAAACTTTGTACTAATTTCAAAGCTCCATCATTTTTCATAGAAGCAGTAAGTATAGATAAAGAGTTTCTAGCTATAGCTTCTAGAGGAGGAACATCTATTTCTGCTTCAGAACCTTTAAGTTTTATATTTAATGGATTATTAGGTAAAGAACCACCACCTATTCTTGGTGCAGTAATACCTTCTTCTTCAACCATATCTCTATAGAAAGGATAGTAAGTTGATTTTTCTCTCCATTCATTAGCTTGTTCTGAATTTAATAAACCTTTTGCTTCTGCAAAATCTACTAATTTATTATTCCATTTTTGAAAGTTGTTATAGACCTCTACAACAACAGGATAATTAGCTTCAATATTATTAATAAACTCTAAGTCTTGTTGAGTAAATGGAGATTCAACTTGTCTATTATCTTTTTGAAATTGTTGTACTCTTTTGAGTTTGGCATATGTACCAAATATACCTTCAAGATCAACTAATGGGTCAGAGAATAAAGGTGCTGTAATTTGTAATAGTCCACCAGTTCCTTTATCACCATCTATGTATGGGTTATGTACTGTATCTATTTCTAAATCTTGTACATTAGTTAGTGAGTCAACTCCATCAACTGTATCTGTAGCAAAACCTTTTGTAAGTAATCCTTGGAATATACCTCTAGCTTTATCAGCCATTCTTAAAGCTGCTATAGCAGAAGTATCTGCAATATTATTTAACAATCTTACTTCTTCAAATTCTTCACTTCCTTGTAGTAATTTTTTCTCTACCTTATCTAACTTATCTATATAGTTTTGTCTTGTATCCTTAAAAAACTTTTTGATATTAGTTTTAGGATCAGCGACTGAATCTATTAACCTGTCATACCAAGGTGCTCTAGGTTTAACATACCCACCTCTATTAACTACACCTTGTAGTTCTTCAGGTATTTCTCTTTCTACCCTAGAGTAATTAGGTAGCTCATTAATAGTTGGAGCACCAGGATCATTTATATAGTCATAAGCAGCCTTTAAAGCTACGTCAGAAGCATTTAAGTTATATACAGGTATCTCACCCCTTGGTGTTTTTTAGTAAACTCTTCGACTAATTCTGTAGCCTTTTGTAATTCTATTTTTTCTTGTGTATTAGCTTCGCCTGTAAATCTTCTACCTCTAGAAAATAAAGGTATATCTCTAGTTATAGATGGTTCTCTACCTGTTATACCACTACCAGGTGTGTACTGATAAGTAGGTTTTATTCCTCGTAAGTCAGCTAAAACTTCAGCTTCATCTAAATAAAAATCTAAATCACCCTCAAACTCTTCTATATATTGTTCTATAGTTAAGTCATTATATTCATCAGGATTAAAGTCTTCATCCATTTCACTTTTTATTCCTGCATCAATCAACTTTTGTTCTTCAATGTCTATTAATCGTTCTCTACCAGCCACTATTAAAGAAGGAACATAAGCCTGAACTCTATCCATTGGCACTTCAAATCTTAATATTTCTGATTGTGCTTGATTTTCAAGACTTCTTGTTTTCAACTCTACACCTTTAGCTATTTGTTTAGCTGCTCTATGATCTAAGGTCGTACTTGCATAACTATCTTGAGGTAATTGTCCGTAGTTTTTTATACGCATAGAAGCAGGTATATTTAAAGCTCTATACAAAATTAAATTGCCTTTATTATTGGTAAATTTTCTTAGGAAATTTTTACTAGCTTCTAAAAGATTAGGGTTATCTTCAAATATTTGTACTATAGTAGTATTTAGTTGCCCAGGATTTTCTCTTGTTCCTCCTTGTCTACTCATTTCTAGAGCATCTAATCCATATTCTAATTCTGCATCTGTTATTTTATAATTTCTACCAAATTCATTAATTCTTCCAGGTAAGTCTTTTATTGAAGGTGTTTTAGATTGCCTAGAAAATAAAGGTAACTGTTCTGGTGCAACTGGTTGTTTTAATTGTTGTTCAACTTGTGCAATTTTATCTTTTATATCTTGTACTCTTTGAGCATTACGATTGCCTACTTCTGCACTTACATATTGTCTATCCGCAGACTCTAAACTAGCTGCGTTATATAATTCTGTTTCTAAATTGTTTAGTTCTTTTTGTAAATCTTGTTTTAAACTTTGCCGTGAAAAAGAGGGAGTTGCTAGTGGTGGTGCACCTAAAGCACCTGTGTCATATGCAAATTGAATAGTTTCTTTTTTAATATCTGTAGCTTGTGCTGCCTGAGTTAAAAATGCTGATAATGCAGTATCTTGTTTAGCAGGTAAATTTAAAAGTTTTCTTATTGACTCTGTAAATTTATCCCATAAAGATTTTTTTCCACGAGTTGTATATGGTATTTTTTCTAAATAATCTTGAAATCTTTTATTAGTAAATCCTTCTGCAAGTAACTCGTCTACATTAGTTGCACCATAAACAACAAAGAAACCTACTTTATTTTTAGCACCTTCATTTGTATAGTCACCTCTAGCATCATATTTACCTTTAGAACCAGAATCTTTTTCTATTTGTTTAATTATGACTTCTCTTACTTTTCCTAATTCAACATAAAAATCTTTTACTCTTGCATCACCACTAAATGTTGCTGTTCTTGTAAATGCTTGTGTAGTTTGATGCACTAATTCGTGCATTAAAACTTCATAACTAGAACCAAAATTATCTGCTTTTAAATAAACTTGCTGTCTACGTTCACCTTCATAATTAAAAGGCGGATAAGAAATACCTCCCCATCTTGCAAAATCAGAACCTGCATGACCTCTTATAGGCAACCTTTGATTACCTGCACTAACTATTCTTGTATATAGTTTTGTACCTCCAACTTTTTCTATTCTTTTTTGTTGTATTAATAATCTTTTTGCTATAGCTCTATAAGCTTCACTTGGTCCATTTTTTGACATCCATTCCAAAAGCTCTACACTTCTTGCATCTTTCCCTATGCCAGGAAATTGTGCTTGAACTTCTTTTGCATCCGCAGCTCTTTCTTCAGGTGTTAAACTTTCTCTATCATAAATGCCACTTCTTTGTGCAGCACCTAAAGGTAAAACAACACCTGTTATTGGGTCTGTATCAGATACAACATCTGCAAATTCAATATCAGGTGTAACAATTACTCCTTCACCATATTCAGCTTCAACATCAGGTGTAACAGGTTTATCTATAGTTTCTTCTACATCTTCAGGAACAGTAGTAGGTGTTATACCTAATCCACCAACGATACCTTGTTCTCTAGCCATAGATATTCTATCTAGCTCTCGCAAGGTTCTTACTTGTCCTCTTTCTCTAGCTCCTATCTTGCCTGATTCAATGTCAGCAAATATTTCAGACGAGTCTTTGTAGCCTGATATACGCATGGCTTGACCCATAGATTTAAAGAACTCAATAATCTTATCTAGAATACTTTGAGTCTTAGGTGTCACAGGTTTGAATTCTCTAGCTCTAAACATTTCTGCTATAGCTTCTTCTATATAAAGTTCTTCTACTCTTTCTTTGCTAGCTCCTCTTGATATTGCATCATTCGCAGTACCTGAGTTAATTCTTTTGGCTCTTGTATAAAAAGTTTCGTTTTTGCTAGAAGAATCATATTCAGTAGGTACTTTCTTACGCTTAACTTCTGCTCTTAAATATTGATATTCTTTTTCACTTATTAAATCTTTTTCTCTAAACGCATGAATCATTTCATGGTCAAGAACTCTATCTAAGTTTTGTAGTATTTGTTCGTCTGTTCTAGTGCCATCAGGATTAACTGCATTGAGCGATAAGAAAATAATGTCTGTATTCCTGTCATATTCGCCCTCTACTGCACCTTCTTTGGCAGTTGGTCTAGTTACCCTTGGATCAAATATAATGTCGCCAGCATCCGTTTTTGCTAATGTAGTTGTAGATAAAATATCATTGCTAACTACAACACCTGTATCACCTAATCCTACTGCTTGTAATTTTTTCTGTAGTTCTTTTGCAAATTTATTTGTACGACCTTCTTGTATTGTTTCAGCAAAGTTAAATAACTTAGGCTCTAGTTCTTTAGGTGGTAATACTTTTTCTTGTCTTATTTCTTCTGATGTTACAAGGTTGGTTATAGCTTCATCAGATAATTTGTTTTTACCTAATGATCTATCTCTTTCTAATCTTGCACGAAACTCGTCTGGTGTTTCATTGAATCCTTCTTGTCTTCTGGCAACTGTGTATTCAAAGTCATCAGTAATTTCATATTTGTTTGTGCCTTCTACTTTTCTTGCTCTACCACTACCTACTAAGTCATTAACAAATTGATCTACTGCTTCTTTATTATTTCTTATACCTTCAGGTCCAGCAGATAATAAATCACCTTTAGTAAACTCTATATCTTGTGCTGCTGCTGTAAAGTTTGCCATATCTAAACCTGTATAAGCTCTAGGTCTAAAGTCTGGAAATTTATTTTTTGTATTAAATGCAGGAAGAGAATGTATTCTAGCTAAGAAAAGTTCTTTAGCTCCTCTGTTTCTAGTTTTAGGTATATCTTCAAAGCCTGTCCATTGTTTGGCTGCATAACGAACTGCTGGGTCTTTAAAGTCTAGTTCTATATTTTTAGCTTCAGCAATAGCTTTAATGTTCTTAACAGATACATCTACTTTATCTTTGTCTTCTCTTATAGAAGGCTCACCTGCTTTTTCAGATTCAGTAAAAGCATGATTAGCAAAACTCTCTAACAAAGCATTGTAATCTTTAGGTTTTAAAACCTTCTTAATATCTGGCATAGAGAAACTACTCTTTAACTCTAAGCCTTTACCTTCTAAATATTTGGAAGTCTTCTGTAACTTATCAACTTTATTCTCAAGCATTTCGCTAACTGTATTAGCTGCATATGCTGCTGTTTTTTCTTTGTTAAGTTCCTTTTTTAAATCTTCTGATAAAGTTGAGTCAAAGCCTATCAATGTAGATAAGTTTATCTGTGTAAGGTTAGGATCAAGTATAGTTCTACCTAAAGTTTTGGCTGACGAACTATCAGGCATACCCATAATGTAAGTATCATTATCTACTTCTACTTGTAGTTTCTTTCTTTCGTAATTAGTTTGTTCTTTATTCTTTGCTCTTAAAGCTGTGACTTCATCAGCGTGTGTACTGATTACAGGGTTCTCTAAGTTTGTGTAATCTACTACTGCAAATTGCCCATCAGGATTTTCTATTACACCTAAGTCTGGTGGCAATACATCAACAATTGCAGGTACTGGTATCTCAGGTTTGTCTTTTATTATAGGTTGTTGAAACTCTTCTACTATTCCTTGCTCTTGAGCTTTAGCAAATTTATCTTCTGACTCTAAATTTGTTCTATTGTCTCTAGCTCTTTCTTCTGCATCTTTTAATTGTTGGCTACTAATACTTCTTCTATTAGCAAGACTGTTTACAAACAAATCAGCACTCGCACCAAGAATACCACCAATAGTAAACTCTTCTAATGCACTATCAAATATAGGAATTTCATCACTATATAAACCTCTTGCTGTTAAGTTTTGTGCTATACCTGCACCAGCCTCCTGAAATGCTTCGGCAGTACCTGTAGCTGCTGCTGATTTTAATCTTGTAGAAATAAGTTCTTGTACTGAAGGATTCTTTAATGCACTTTTTGGTATGCTTCTAAACAATCTTTCTATAGGTGCTAATTCACTCATACCTATAACACCACCAGTAAGTATAGCTACTTTTTCTGCAACTCTACCTGGTGTTTCACCTAATGCTCTAGACTCTTCTAATCGGTCTACTTGTTCACCCATACCCATAGGTACAGCTAATGCACCAGGAACACCAAAACGACCTACCTTGTCACTTACTATGCCTTGTGCAGCAAGCTTTCTACCTGCAAATGCAGCACCACCAAAACCAATTAGTGACCCAGCTCCTTCAGCTAGCTTAGTTCCAAATGTATCTCTGTACTTAGGATCAGATGCTAATGGTGATTCTGTAGCTACATATCTTTGATAATCAGATATGCCTTTAACTATATCGCTATCACTACCCAATGCTAAACCAGCTAAACCTTTAACTCCTGTAGGTATCATTTGTGATAATCCTCTAACTGTAGATACAGGTTTATCTATTAACCATTCACCTAAAGAGCCTTGATTAATATCAATGTTATATTCTGCTTTAACGGCATTAGCTAATTGATCTCGCTTTTCAGCAGATAAATCATTAGGTATTTTTAATGTTCTTCCGTCAGGCAGATTAACTTTTTGCATATTAAGTATATGAAGCTATAAGACTTTGATTTGTTCCAGACATTGCTTGTGAGCTATAGCCTTGTGCTTCTAATATTTTTTGCTGTAAGAATTGTCTTTGCTGTAAAAGTTCTTGTATTTGTTGTTCTGTAGCATCACCTGCTCCTTCATTAATATTCTTTAAAAATATATCTATTTGTTTAAGAGAAGCTAAAGCATCTTGTAAAGGCATAGCACCTATATCAGCTTCTAATTTACCTGTTTGTGCTTGTAGATATTTAGCTTCTAATCCTGCACGTTCAGCATCAGTTTTTCTATCAGCAGAAGCACCAGCTACAGCAGCTATACCTTGACCTAATTCACTAATATTTTTAGCACCCATGATAGTGCCTCCTAATTGAATTAAATCAGTTGAACTAAATGCACCACCTAAACCTTTTTTAGTATCTTCTTGTGACGCTTTAAGATTTGCTAACTGTATATCTTGCATTAACTTTTGATAATCTTTTTCTGCTTGAGTAAGTTCACGTTGTTCTTGTTCAGGAATTTCATAATCTTCACTCATATAATCTACAATATTTGCAGCAGGTATTCCTACTACTGCACTTGTAATACCAGCCTTAGTAGGAGAAAAAACTCTACCTTTTCCTGGTAATTTAACTCCAACTGGACCTAAAGGACTTGGTATAGTGTCAACTTTTACATCAACTGGACCTCTTTTTTTGCTATAAAGTCTTTGTCCTTGTCTACCTAAAAATCTTGCAGCATCTCCTAAACGACCTGATTGATATAATCCTTTTAATCCTAATCCAGCTCCTCTAAGCAATAAACTACCAGGAATTAACATAGAAGCATCTAATAATGCTTGACTATAATCTAAGCCATCTTCATCTGTATATCTATCATATATAGAATCTCCAAATCCTCTGAATGAAGCTTGTAATGGACTCATAGCTGGACCACCTACTGCATAGCCTGTCAAACCACCACTAGCCATAGCCATAGGGGGTTGCATAGGTTGTTGCATAGGAGCAGAGGCAGGTATACCCATAGACTCTGAAGAGAAAGCATCAGTTGGAGCTGATTCAGACGGCATACCTGCTTGCAAACCTTTAGGCTGCATAAACTCACCAACAACTTCTTCTGCTACTGTAGTAGTAGGTTGTGGTTGTGCTGCTGCATAAGCCTTTTCATTAGCAGTTCTTCTTTGTATTTCAGATAAAACTAAATAACTAGGAAATCTACTATTAGGGTCTTGAGACATTTGTGCCAATTGTTTTTTAGGCACATACTCTAATTCATTAGAAAGTTGTACTAAATTTGCCATATTAACCTCCTCCAAATCCTCTATATAAACCTAAACCACTTAAACCAGCACCTAATGCCTGTTGAAATAATCCAGGTTGTTGTTGAAATGTACTTACTGTTTGTTGTGGAGTTGCAGGTACTCCTCTTAATAAATTACCAAAAAGACCTAATTGATTTTGTGCATAATCTCTTTGCCTCATAAAATCTTCATATCCTAAATCTAATCCTGCTTGTTGTAACGCTCTTTGCTGTGATCCTATACTTTGTAATGCTGCTATTCTAGATAAAGCATCTTGATTAATACTTTGTCCTGTCTGCATTAATCCTTGTGCAGCAGCTAAGTTATAACGATTAGATAAATCATATGCACTTTGTGCAAACTTCTCTTGTTGTTTTCTTGCAGCATCTTCAAGTTGTTGAGCAGACAAACCAAATTTTGCTGCTGCTTGCCTAGAAGCTTCTGTTTGTTGATCAGCCGTTAAACCTAATGCAGCAGCTTTTTGTTTAGCTTGTTCTCCAGCTTGAAATGCAGCTTGCATTAACTGTTCTTCTGTTTGCTGTGCTCTTTCTCCAACTTGGAATTGTTGTAAACCAAATTGTGCTGCACCTAAACCAGCAGCTCTTTCAGCAGCTAAAGCAGAAACAGCAGCATCATATGCTCTTTGTCCGCCAGTCATCTGTATGTCGTCTAATCTTTGACCAAGATTACGTTCACGTTCTGCTTGTTGGATAGCCTCTCTATATCCACCTAAACCACCTGTTGCCGTAGCTCTATCAGCTATACCTCGACCTGTAATCTCAGACTGTCTTATTGCTTCTCTTTTAGCTATGTCTGTCACACCTTGTTGATAAGGTGACATAAACCTTTGTATGTTATCTTCAAAACCTAAAGTTTTAAATGGACCGCCAACATCTCCAGCAGTATATTGTGATTGTCTGACATCAGGTCTATAGGATGATGTTATTTGTCTACCTTGATATCCTGGATCAAAAGAACCTGCTGTATATTGAGAAGTTAATGGTGCAGTTTGTCCATATCGTGTAGTCGCATCTGTAAATTGTTGTGGAGTGCCAGAAGTAGCAAAACCTCTAGTCATAGCTTGACTAGTCAATTCATCAGGTGAAAAGTAGGCTAGTCTTTGACCGCCATATGGTGTGTATCCTTGTAAGCTATCAGCTTCACCACGTTGTAAGAGTCGTTTAAAATACGGCTCTACATATTCAGGTAAGTCTGTGCTATATACAGTTTGTTCTGTTGGTGCAGAACTTCCGC
>CAACVD010001336.1_pt1 | contig 11865 bp, 11 predicted proteins | sample 2381771 | NCBI WGS metagenome assembly CAACVD01 (sample SAMEA5211965, study PRJEB30684) | marine metagenome | biome: Marine; feature: Epipelagic; material: Water | collected 2015-10-15 | depth 15 m | reverse complement strand
TCTCGTTTGCTATGAAGTCACCGGAGGGTGCCGTCACACGGACACAGATGACAGCCATAGAGCAGCTTGAGTTGTGGAAGACGTATGCTGTTCACTGGTGTGAACACAAGCCGTCTGTGACCATCACAGTCAAGGAAGACGAGTGGATGGACGTGGGTGCGTGGGTGTATGAGAACTTCGACGTGGCATCAGGTGTATCCTTCCTGCCGCATTCAGATCACACCTATCAGCAGGCACCCTATCAGGACATCGAAGTCGATGACTACTTGGAGTGGCAGCAGGAGCGGGGCAGTCTGATTATCGACTGGACTGCACTGTCAGAGTACGAGAAGGAAGACAACACATCCGGATCACGTGAACTGGCGTGTACTGCGGGCGTGTGTGAAGTGGTAGACTTGAATGCCGCCTAAGAAGGAAAAGAAAAAGCCACCCCTCGTGTGGAAGAGAGGTGACGGATGGGTTCAGTACGATCCCCATCCTCACCATCCCTGCTATGAGGAGTGGATGCTGAAACGTGAGAAGTATGAGCAAGAGAAACAAGCCTAATCCCTACACAGGGAATCCTATGTACTACAAGGACAATCCTGAAGCTGTGAAGAAGCGGGACTCCCAGCGTATGTACGTAAACGGCAAGGAAGTTTCTAAGCTTCACCCCCTGCACAAGCCGGGGAAGTACCGATCTCTGGATGACGCATGGTCTCACGAGAAGATCGAAAGCACGAAGGAGGGTGAGGTGTATGCTATCACCAATCCAGCGTGGCCTGAGTGGATAAAGATCGGCAAGGCAGTCAGGGCGGATGACCGCCTCAACGGCTATCAGACTTCATCCCCACACAGAGACTACGAGATTCTTGCACGTATATCTGCGGACAATCGGCACGAGAAAGAACTTGAAATGCACAAGCGTTTCGAGGACAATGCCAGTGACCGCAAGGGTGAGTGGTTCAAGACCGACGAGTCCACAGCAATTCTTTTATTCCTAGAGGAAACCGATGCTACAAGTAAAGATAACTCCTGAGATCATAGCACGTGCCAAAAAGAAAGCTGCCACTGTAGGCAATCTACAGGGCAGCATCACAGGTAGCTTGAGTCATGTTGTCGGTGCGATAGGCGAGATCATCGTGGCTGACGCTATGGGTGCAGACCAGTCGAACACCTACGACTATGATTTGGTGAGGGACGGGGAGCGGATCGACGTGAAAACGAAACGCTGCAATACCCGTCCCTTTCCACACTACGATTGTTCGGTGGCTGCACACGGGGCCAAACAGGATTGCGACAGTTATGTGTTTGTACGCATCCTGACCGATTCATCGCAGGCGTGGATACTGGGCAAGATTCCGAAGCAAGACTTCTACACGAAGGCAACGAAATACCAGAGGGGCGACGTAGACCCCGCAAACGGCTTCACGTTCAAGGCCGATTGTTACAATCTACCTATTAGTGAGTTGTCTGATGTCAAACAAAGCGTCTCTGTTTAAGTTCGAAGCGAACCTCCTTACCAATGGGAAGGTCGAGTTGCTCTGTGAATCCGTGAGGCCCGAAGAGTTCGAGGGCGTGATCAACAACGGCCTGCCGGAGTATGACGGGGCACACTCCATAGCAAGCCTGTTGAGATACTTGAAGTCTTGGTCAGATGAGGCGATAGATAAGTCAGCCAGATATATCTAGCGCATCTTTTTCTTGGCCATACCGCCATACATCATCTTGCCCTTGCCGTCTGCAGCAAAGTCAGGGACCATCTTACCGGCTTTGTTCTTGACCATAGTCATTCCGCCGCCTGCCATCATCTTCGGACCCTGCATCATCGTGTTCTGCATCTGATTCTGCTGACCCTGTGTGGCAGTCATCATGCCCCCCGCTTGAGCCTTCTTGCGGGTTTTCTTTTTGGTGGTAGCCATGCCGCCGTACATCATAGGCTTACGCTTTGCAGCCCCGCCGTACATCATGCCCTTGCGTTGGCCATTGGTGTATGTTTTCATCTTAGTCGTCCTCTTCTTCCTCTGGAAGTTCAAGTAGTTGATCTAGGTATTGTCTGCCTTCTTCGCCAAGCTGACCCAGTTCGGATATCACGAAGTCTATGGTCATGTTTGAGGCTATGTCCAGATCAGCCTTAGTCATTTGATCTGGGTACTTCATAAGTTTTAGCATAACTTCTGCGTTTTCTTTGTTGCCCGCTGCAAGCTTCATCATGTTTAAGCCTGCCTGCATAGCAAGGTTCACTGCCAGTTCGGCTGTCACGTATTGCGGGCTAACCATGCGACGTGCAAGGTTGAAGCCTCTTGCCATGATGTTGCCCGGAGTCATAGGACTTACGATGTTCTTTATCTTAGGGTCTATGCTTTCAGCGATAGACCTTGCACCGGCAGCGTACGCATTTTCTTCGCTTAGAAGGTCTGCCATATCTGATACGTATTGAATATGTTCTTCGTCCATGATTCCAGAAAGAATCTGGCGAACATTATCTCTTTCGAGGGCAGCGGTCAGCATCTCAGGATTGTACATGGCGTGATTTGTAAATTCCTTACCATTCATGCCCACGCTCTTGGCACCTGCCACAGGAGCGTAGCCAGCGTACTGCATCATACCATTTATAACGAGATAGTTGACTCCTTTTCTTAGAACGTCTTCAGTATTATACGTGGCACCATCCGCTGTAGTAAACGTATCTCCCAGCTTTGTGGCTATGGCAGTCAAGAAGTTATTCATGGTGTCAACATCACCATTTACAACCATATTTTCAAAGAAGGACTGGGGGTTTGTGTCACCCTGAAATCTAGTGATCAACTTTACACCATCGTCCACTTCTTTCGCATTCGATAGGATTTCAGCCTGTGATGCTGTCAGCTTACTTGTCACCTGTTCTGAGAACTTCTTGTAAGCTTCCAAGACCTCCATGTCGCTTTTAGCTGCGGCTCCTGCATCCCTAGTGGCTCTTCCGATGATAGTCGCAATGCCCTGCTCCTGTTCGATCATCTGGCCGAAGTCTACAAGATAAACGGGCACGACCTTTGTGCTGCCGTCCTCTAGGGTTACCTTTCCGGTAACCTTGAAGATATCCTGTAGTTGATTGAGGTTTTCTGCAGCTTCGAAGTTGTAGCCGCCGCTCCTAGCTTCAGTTGCTACTTGAGTGGCAAGCCTTTCTTCGAGTCCCTTGCCTACATTCTTGCCCCATTTTGCATAGATCAATTCTGTAAGTTGAGAAGACAACATAGCAAAGTCTTTTGCCCCCTGTTCAGTTGACAGATCGAACACGAACTCACTGCCTTCTTCTAGGACAATATCACTGAATGACTGAATAAGTTGATTGCGAGTTTTAAGAAGTTGAGTCAGGGCATCATCGTCACCTCGCATGGCGGCGTTGACGTTCTTTATCATAGGATCGAATACGTCTATGGGGGTGTCGCCTTTATATGCTATGGTAAACAGACGATCAGAAATAACCTCTGGTGGGATTTCTTCTCCGACTGCAACATCATCAAAGAAGATGGCCTCTCCGGACTCTGCTCTTTCCATGCTTGCCGCAAGACCCTCACCCTTTTTTTCGATTGCCACAACAGGTCCGTCCTGTGATTTGTATATCTTGGTAAGGGGGCCACCCACACGAAGTTTATCAAACCATTCTGCTTGGTATGTTTGTCTAGCTGCTTTCCACTGATCAGCAAACTCCGGACCCATACTCTCTCGAACTGTAGCCTCTACCTGTGTGGCATAGTCTGCATATCGGGATGCAAGTCCCTCGTCTCCCGTGCGAACAGCATAGTCACGGAATGCTGCGTATACATCCATTACTTCGCTTGGTGATGCTAGGAGATCAGGAGCCTCTACTCCAAGCTTTTGTTGATTCTCAGGATTCATGTAGAACATTAAGATGTCGAGGGGCTTCAGTTCACCCTCTTTGCCTAAGTACAGATCGCCCGCCTTTTCATTTGTATGCAGCTTATATAGGGCGTTGTAACCGTCACCCTCCATAGCCTCTAGGGAACGTGCCGCCATTTTGTTTGCCGCACGGTATACCTGCTTGCCCAGAGTACCAACAAAAAAGCGAGAATCTTTAGCAAAGAACGCCTGCAGACCATCACCCTCTGGAGCATATTCCATCAGGTCAAGAATCATCTTATTGATAGAGACGCTGGTTCCGGCATCTTCGGCCATCTTGTCGAGAGGAATAAAGTCTCTCTTCGCCAAGTCTTTCATTCTCTTGAGTCTGTTCTGGATACTCAACTCAAATTGCTGACCCACCAGTTTGAGATGCTTTACGTCGTTTCTACGGAATAGGGCTATGTTTGCAGCACGATCAGCAAGAAGATTCCTGTTCGTCTCGTATTGTTGGTTAAGCGTCTGAAGTATGTCTACGTCATCTCCCAGACTTTTTAGTTGCAGTTCGTCCAAGCCCTCTATCAAGCCCGCTGGCATAGGAGTGTTGGGATCACGTATGACAGCAGTCTTGAAGTCCATAATTTGCTGGTTTAATACCGCTCTGTCCTTGTTGAGAAACTTAGTGGACTCTGTTAGGGAAGCCTCCATAGCTGCAATATATCTGTTCACCTCTCCCGGATCAAACAGGTCAGTCTTTCCCGCTACCATCTCACGGAGGTTCTTCACAAGGAGGGCTGTCTTACCGTTGCCTTTCTCAATCATGCGCTGATTTGCGGCCATCTCTGACAGCTTGTCGAGACTGCCAGAATCCATAGCATTAACTTCGAGGCCAGCAAGGCGATTAGCAGAACGAAGCCATCCGATGTTTGACTGAATAGCAAATTCTTCTTTGAGAATTTTTTGCATAGCCTCGCGTTCTTTGTCATCCTCAAACTGCCCAATCAGGAACTTAGTTCTATTCTGCGACTTCTCCATCGCAGTAACTACCTGATCTAAGCCTTCGTCATCAAGGGAACCGGCGATCCTGCCTACATACTTCAATGCAGTAATCATGTCCGGTGTCATTTCGTCACCGGTTCGTGTCTGATAAATTTCTTTGACTTTGTTTAAGTTTCCGTCAGTCAGATATCCTCGAATACCATTCATACCCAGCTTTTCTGTGATGGGACCCAAGCTGACTATGCTTTCGAACATTTGTCCGCCTATGTTGAGACCATCTCCAAGCTGTTGATTTGTCCAGTACGCAGCCTTGCCAGCCATAGTGAAAGCAGGTCTACCCGCAATCAAATGGAACATAGCACCTAGTCCCTCTGCAGCTAGACGATCTCCGCCTACAAGGGTCTTGGCTCCGAATAAGTTGCCCTCGCCGAATGCGTGCATCGTAATCGATAATGGAATAGCACCCTTTAAGTTCTCCTTAAAATTAGGAACGAACCGGCCCTTTAAGAACGTACGCACCATCATGCCAGTCAGTCTCTGGTATTCAGCGTTGAGTCCCTTATACTTTGGATCAAACCTAGACGTACCGGACTGCCTAAGAATACGCATTTCATTTGAAATTGTGCTTCTTTCGTCTACAAGCTTGGAGATATTTGCGGAAACTTTTTCCATACCCAGAGCGTAGGTGGCAGCTTTCTTATTAAACTTGACTCTTTCCGCACCAAGCTTCATAGCTGTGCCAGCCTGTATGACAGTCATTCCTGCTAGGCTGGCGTACCTGTCACGCTCTTCTATGCTTGCATTCTTATCATTCGCCTTTCTTTCTAGGTCGTCAAGCTTCTTGCGTACGTTCGCTAGGTTCCTGTTTCCCACGACTGTCTTTACTTTGCCTGCACCTACCATCGACAGAGTGGATTCGGCAAGGACAAGGGCGTAGTTCTCTAGGCCCGTCAGTTCATCTAGGGACGTATTAAGAAGCACCTGTGCTATCTCTTCGTTTACGTACTGTGCAGGTGCTGTGAATTCTTGATCCCCTACCCTAGTTATCTGTGGGGCAGTGAGTCTGTCGTACGTTTCCTGATCAATCTCGCCGTTATCAAGCTGCCGCCGCAGGTCGGTGACAACCATGTCGTTCATCACAGAAGAAAGCTGACGAATCGAAAACGCATCCTCTGCTACATTCTTCCACCAGTTGCTTGCTCTCTCCCGTCTGCCTGCATCCTTGTTCCATTCGTCGAAGAATTCACGGCCCTTATTGTCGTTGCCCATATTCCACGCATTTGATGCTGTCGTCTTGGCAGCTGCCATGATAGCGCCTGTTCCGTAATTTAGGACGACATCCGGCAGGTACACGGCTGTGCCCACGACAGCACCCTCATATATTTTCTCAACAAGATTGTCCCAGAAATCGCCTGTGGATAGGTTGCGAACAAACGTCCTTTGAATAATCGCTTGATCCTGTGCGTTTAGGGGTTGTCCGTCCGGACCCATAACACGATCAGTGAAGGCTCCTGATACAACCCTAGCAATTTGTTTCTTGCCGTCGAATATTCTTTCCTGAACAGTTCGGAGTTCTGGATTTTCACGGGCTTCTTCCGTAGGAGCAAATACATACTCTCCCGCTCCCGTCTGTTGTCCGAATTCTACGGGAGTTATGGCAGGCTGTTGCCCCGAATACATTAAAAAAGCATTTTCTAGGCGCTCTTGAGCGGCTTGCTTGTTTTCCGGAGTGATATCTTGGGCGTTGGGGTCAGAAAGCAATACGTCGTTTTGAAGATTACCCTGCGGTATTTTGGCTACAGTAGGAATATCTCCGGATACAATCCTAGACTTGAATTCATCGAAGGTAAGAGTACGGGTCTGCTCTTCGATGCTTTGAGCAGCCATGTCTCCGGTGGTCTTAGGCTTAAGGAGTCCAGTATTGGGGTCCGTTTCTACACCATATGTCTCGTCCACACCTACGGGAGCATCTCCCGGAGTTTTTACGATGCCGCCGCCTGTAGTCGCTCGTCCCACGTCTGAGACAACGCCAGTCACCGCTCCTGTTACAGTCTTCGCTACGTCGCCTGCTGCTTTAGCCACAGGTATGATGTGGGGAAGAGGATTGAGGCTAGTTGTGGGTGTGGTCATTAAATGCTTCCCTGCGCTGCTTCGTAAGCGTCGATGATTGCTTGGTCAGTAATCGTATTGCCTGTCGCTTGATCTATGTATTTTCCGCCCATTTTAATGACATTTGAGATATCCGGAGGAGTGGCCGCTCCAGACGCAGCCGACGTTGATCCCTGCCTGCCCATAGCATTAACCCCACGCTCTAGTTCATCTATCATCAGCGTAGCCTCTACTACCTTCAAGTCGTTTGGTGTAGCTACGTAATCATCTGCAGCAAACTGCTCAAATACAGCATACTGCTCTTGTTTGATGGTAAATTCGCGTATTGCTTCATTCAGTGCGCCTGTGGCCTGTTCGATAGTGCTGAAGTTTGTGCCCAACTTACGAAGCTGAATTTCAATATCTTGGTTCGACAAGCGTCCTGACGGGTCAGCCGCCCGTGCCATACGGAAAGCGAGAGAGATACGCATGGCCTCTAGTCGAGCCATACGAACATCACTCTGTTCCATAATACCGGCGTTAAGCTTGTCTAGGTACTCTTGAGTAAGGTTGTTATTATTAGCAAGCATATCTGCGTCTGACTGGCCCGGCATTGACACGATACTCTTGACATCGCGAATAAGTCCGCCAAACATACCCTGATCTATATCGAAGACAACTTTGAGTTCCTTTTTAAAATTTTCGTAGGCCATGTTCGCGGCTTCTGCGGTAAGCTTGCCGTCTGCACCGCGATCCGCCTTTTCTACAAACTTTAAGAACTCAGTTTTTAATCTGTTCAGGTCATCTACAGCAACCTTCAAATCACTCTGGCCATCCATAAATTCCTTGAACTTGATGTCCTGTTTATCGGGGCCAAACACTTTTTGCAGGATAAACATCTGCACTGTCTGTGGTGCAATCTGAACTGTGTCACCCACCATTGTAGTAGGCTGTTGTTGCACGGGAGCAGGAAGATGTGCAGCTAAGGCGTACACTTTAGATCGATGATCACCACCATTAGACAGTGTAGATTCAGCTAAAGAGTTGTACATCAGTGTAGCAAAAGCACCGTCTCCTGCAATGGATTGGCGAATGCTTGATACTTTTATCTGATCCGGATTAGCCATCTTGAGTCCGAATTCTAGCGCACCCTGTAGGGCATTTGCTGTATACGTAGGAAGCGTTTGTGGATCACCCGGAACATTCATAAACTGGGTCTGCCAGTAATCCAGAAGTGCCAGCCTGTCATTGCCCTGTAGACCCAGAGAAGTGGCTAGTTCGTCGTGAGCCTGTTGCAGGAGCGGCATGTTACTGAAGTCAAGATACTGATAGGATACGCTTCCGTCCGCTTGAATTTTTCCCTCACCTATGGAGGTGACATTCGTTCCGCCTGTCTGCAGTTGGGGTAGGATCGTGTCTAAGTCGGGAGACTTCCAACCAGATGCACCAGTGACCCCCGGCGTATTCGGGAAGTATCCTTTTGCAAAGTTGTCCCAGTTCGCGATGGCAGGGAACATTGCGTTTTGTCCCTCGCCATACAGGTTAGGTATCTTTACTGTCCCGGGAGTTTTGGTATCCACCTCTTTTGTGGAAATGACCCTTCTAGCCGTAGTAACGGCGGCATTAATTTCAGATATCTGTCCGGGAGTTTTTGTTGCAAGTGTTTCGACGTTCTTGGGATCAGCCATAATGCGAGTCCAGTCGTTTAACAACTGATACGATCCCTCATAGTCAAACTTAATCTCGTTATCCAACTTGAACCCGCCCAAAGAGTACGACTCTTCATCCACAGTCTGCAACAACGGCACAATGCTTGACAGGTCCGTGCTGATGCGTGGACCCGGAGTACCAAAGATGTCAATACGCTCCCGCTCATCCAGTTTACCCTGCTGAGTTTTGATGGCATTGGCGATTACTGCGGCATTGGCTTGGCTGAAGTTCTTGCCACCTGTGAGGCTGGCGTTGATAAGCATGTCATTCAGCTTGTCAACACTCTGCTGCTCAGACGCACGAATAGCCTTCTCTTCCTGAATATTTTTAGTGAATCCCTGTACAAGACCCAAGCCAAGAGCAGCAAGCATATCCTATTCCTCTGTTGTATCTTTCATGTTTATGAAGTTTTCTTCCGGGACTGGCTCCGGAGCGTTACCCTCACGAATACCCTTGTTCATCGTGTCCGCCACGTATGCAAACATAGCAGGGTTGTTCTCACGCATCATTGTGAAGAACGTCTTGTCGTCCATCTCACCCTCAGTGAGTGCGTCGTCATTCTCAAAGAAACGATAGGGTATGTTGTTTTCTTCTGCCAAGTTTGCAATGTAAAGGGCAAGCGGACCCTTGATCAACAGACCCACATCCGGCATAAACATGCCATCCTGAAATGCCTGAAACAGGTAGCCCTCGACAAGAGCCTCGACAGACGCACCCACTGCAAGAAGTTTGAACATCTCTTGGCGGTTTTGCCGGATTTCCAGAGTATCCATAGCCCTCTTGAGGGCAGCTTCCGGATTCACCTGTCTTGGGGGTTTACCCCACGGCCAGCGTTCGTTGTCTGAAGTCATACCGTAGCCGGGAGGAGCAGCACCGAAGTCGTCCTTCGCTTCGATAGTTCCTGCGGGCGGTGGTGTCATCTGCATCATAGTTTATACCTGTATGCCTGTCTGTTGGATAGCCTGTTGTTTGCCACCTTTGGCAGTAAAGTTGATGTTTCCATGCTTGGAGAACATGTCAATTACCTGTTGATTTCTTGCGTTGTTCAGCAGGCTAACCAGCGCACTTTCTAGGCGAGGATCGGACTGCATGACTTGTTGGATGGGATTCATTTGGACAGGAATCTGAGAACCCCTAGACCCTAGATTCATCTGTCCTAGTTTGGTTGCTTTAACAACGGGAGCCGCACCGAATGCAGGATCATCCTTTTTTCGTCCACCAGCGGTCAAAAACGTATCGGCCAGCTTCATCGCGGTAGCACCGCCCGTGCCACCCCCGAAGTATGTTCCTGCTGCTATGGCTGCTATGGGAAGCAGCGATTTAAGTAGGTTCATTGGTTATCTCCTATGTCGAGTCATCAGAGCCGCTGCCCATCCACGCAGCAATCCAGTTGCCTATGCCCATAGCTAGGTTGTCCTTCTGCTGCTTGCTATACAATTCTTTTGTGTTTGCAAACTCCATAGCCATGATGCCGACTTCGTGCTGTCTCTGCAGGTATGACTCTGTTTTCTGAAAGTTCCATGCTGCGTTGTCACGATACTTTTGCCAGAGATTGTTTACAGCGTTTTGGCTGGCGTTATAGGCATTCGCTACGTTTATACGATTCGTTTCGTTTTGCACGGCTGTGGCAGCAGTGTTGACCTGTCTGCGCCACTGGACATTCGACTGATCTACAGCGTACTGCATATTCGCATTGAACTTCTCACGGTTGTCCCGCATAGCTGCATTGAATTGTGCCTGTGCGTTTGCTTCTCCGGCGTTGAACTGACGCATAGCAGCAACACGGTTCATGTTTGCTGTTTCGACTTGTGATCCCAGTTCAGCGAAGAACTCCTCAACCTGCAACTCGTTCTTTGCGTTGAATTGCTGTCGGGCGTTGTCCTCTGCAGCATCCTTGAACATCGCCTGTGTTAGGGCGTTGTATGACAGGGTGTTGCCCTGCTGTCGTGCGTCGAGGTTCTTTGTTTCGACAGACAGAAGGACTTGTGCGTTGGTAACAGCACCCTGCAGACGAGCCGACAAGTTTGCTTTGTCCATCCCAGCGTAGACTGCTGCATTAGACAGGGCTGTCTGCTGTTGATTGTTCAGATTTTGTAACTGTATCGTGGCGTACTTGTTGGCATCCTGTGATGCTATAACAACACCAGACTCCATGACAGCCTGCGTCATAGCCGCTGCAGCCATAGACGAGGCACCCAAGCCACGTGCCTGCATAACACCGGCAACCTTGCGTACGGCAGGTGCGGCCCACGGGGGCATAGGCTTGCCTTCTTCGATACTACCTAGCAACTCGCCAAGCTGATATTGGACAGTGGCGCGTTGGTCGAGTTCCTGTGTGGCGGCTACGGCCTGTGACCCCTCAGATACAGTACCCTCAACCTGTGCCATGTCAACTTGGGGACGACGTGCATCCGCAATCTGTGCTGCCGTCATACCCTGAACGTCAGGAGCAATCTTTGTTGTAGAATCGACTTGGCCTAAGTCAGGAGTCTGTTGCACAGGTATGTCCGCAACGATAGAACCCTGACCGGGCTGGGGAGGAGTAGGGAATATAAGTCCCTGCTGGGCCTGTGCGAGGTTGTCTCTGGCAAACGCAATAGGAAAACGCCCTGTATCACTATAATTCGGACCAGAAATTCCGGCAGTAGTCGTAGCGGCTCTGGGCGTACCCACCAATTTTTTACCCGTTAGGGTATCCATCTCTCCTTCTTGAACAGTAGGAAGAACAGCCTCAAGCTGGGGAATACCTGTAGTTTCCCCTGCCGCTACCTCACCTATCTGATCCATAAGGTCTGCGTCGGTGGATATTTTATTTACGTCAGACATACTAATTCATTCCCATAAATACTGTAACTACCATTGCCACAACCATCACCGTGCTACCCATAATCATTGCTTCCAGCCGCCACATGCGCTTGTCTAGTGCTTCTAGCTTTTCCTGCACAGAGGCATACCTGATGGCACATTCTTTTTCGTGTGCCTCAAGTTCCATCTGTGTTTTCATTACGGGTTCCATCGCCAGTTTCATCAGTCGGCATCAGCTATGGTCAAAGTACCGGCTGCGACCTGACGCATGATTTCGGCGCTTTCTTTATTGGCAGCATCGTTAAGAGGCACATACATCTCCACACCGTCAATGGTAGCTTTGATGCTGGAGTTAGTGCCATCAATAGGATGTGCAATGTATTGTGCGTTTGTAATGTTCATCTCATCCATGTCTATAACTCCGCACTAATATCAAGCACACCA
>CAACVD010001334.1_pt1 | contig 11878 bp, 17 predicted proteins | sample 2381771 | NCBI WGS metagenome assembly CAACVD01 (sample SAMEA5211965, study PRJEB30684) | marine metagenome | biome: Marine; feature: Epipelagic; material: Water | collected 2015-10-15 | depth 15 m | reverse complement strand
ACAGAAAAAGAAAAACTGATGGTAGTGGAGAAGCAGGTGGTCATGATGTTTTTGATTACAAACATTTTGACGGTAGAAATCGAGAAACATTAGACACCGGAACATTTACGGGTTCTAGTGCTACCCCAAATGATCCAAATGATGATTGTCATTTAGGAAATGATATTATTGACGACCCAGATCGGTTAGCAACTACTAGTTCTTGGCAAAAAATTGGAATTGAAAACTTTAGAGACATTTATAACCAATTAGTAAAAAATGATAAACAATTAAAAGACATTTGGAAAAAATCAGGAAAAAAAGTTTTACAGTTAACAAAGTCTATTAACAAAAGTGCCACAGGAAGATTTAAAGAACTGTATGATAAACAAAAAACAAAGGAAAAAACAAAATGACTTTAACACAGAACACATTGCAAAAACTAATCTTGGAAGAGTTAGAAAATCTTCAAGAGTTTAGAAAAGAACCAGACTATAAGCAACTTATAAAATTTTCTGTTCAAAAATCAGCTGACGCTGTTGGTTTTGGAAAAGATAAAAAATTTGTTAATCTTTTGGAAAAGTTTTTTAATAGTAAACAATCTGACTTAGTTCTTAAAAAATTAATCAACAGACCTGTTAATGAAAACACAAGTCGAGATGATTTGAAATCTCCAGAATTTTTAAAATTTAGAAATGATAGTTTTTTAGGACCTTTTTTGAAAAGCAATGATTTTCCAGATGAACTGTCTCTTAACAATAAAAAAAGCATAGAAAAGTTGAATGATCTGGTTAAAATGTTACGAGGAAAGGAAGAAAGATTCAAAAAACTGATTCCTCAAATAAAAAATAATTCACTTTCTTTGAAAGATGTACAAATTTTAGATAAGTATTTAGATGTCAGAAAATTACAAATTGATATAGCTAAGCAAAGAGAACTAGGTATAACTGACTATGATGCGGAGTTTGCTGTTCACAGACCAGAAGAAATAGTAAAAACTACAGCAATTGCAACAATGTCAGCAGCACCTATTCTAGGTGCATATTGCCTTGCAGCGTTTGGTTATGCTGGAATGGCTCAGTGGGCAACATCTGATTGGATGTTAACAGGAGGAGTCGTTTTTGCTGTTGCTGCTATGATGACAGTTAAGGATATTTTTAAAAGTTATAACACTGACAGAGAAAAGGTTAAAAGAAGATGGGATAAAGAATTTGAAAACTCTGCTAAAGATGCTGTTAAAACACTTGTTAATGGAAAAAAGTTTGCAAAATTTGGTCGAACTTGGAATTTAGATAAGATGAAAAAACTAGAAAAAAAAGTTCAATTACAAAAAGACTTAATTTCAATAAAAAAAGATTTAAAACAGCTATACACTTATTTTGATTCAAGAGGGCAGAAAACTTTAAAAACAATTAACAGTCTAGAACAAAAAGAGTTCCTTAGAATCTATGACACAATTTTTGAAAGTGAAGAGGCATTTTTAATTGAACTAGAAAATACAATTGATATTGCTCAGACGGGTTCCTTTAGTTTTGAACAATTTTTAAACAATATTGGCAAAACTAAAGATCAATTATACGAATATGTTGTAGATCTTTTAGAACTCCAAGGAGGGATGGCTCAAGGAAAACCATTAAAACCTAATAATAGTAGTGTAGTGGAAGATGGAGTTCAAGATTTGAGAACAATAATTCTTCATTTTGCCTCTATACATTATTTTAAAGAAATTGTATCCTCTCCTGAAGAGAGAACAAAATCAAGACAAGTAGAGCTAGGAGTAGGTGGCAGAAGAGACATTGTTGATCAAGAAATGGCAAAAAAAAGCGCTGCTGCAAGGCTTAAAAAAATTAAAGAAGAGAGAATAAAAAATACAGAAGCACAAAACATTATTGATAGTGCGATAAACCATATGGTCTCTGATGAAGATGATGAATTTGAAGATAATAAGGCTGAAAAAATAGCAAACGCTAAAAAAGCTGCATTTCAAAACCAAAGGCTTCAAAGGGAAAGTATCAAAAGAAAAGTAAAAATTAAAGTTTTAAAAGAAGCTACCGGAGAGCAAAAAAGACAAAAAAAGCGTGATGCTTATTCTACAAGAAACAAAGAAAGAAGAAAAATGAAAGCAAGAATCAAAAGATCTCAAAATAAAGGAGAAGCTTCATATAAAGATAACTTACCTTCTTTTCAACAATTAGAAATTAATATGACTATTAGTCATTTAGAAAACAATCCTGATATCACAGATCGTCCTGTTGCTGGATTTATTTATGACTACATAGAAGATAATAAGCCTCACTTACTATCTAGAGTTATTAAGAAAGACTAAGAATTAACATTTAAGCCTCCTAATTACTATTGTAGTGTGTTTACATAGGAAGGTGACTTTATGCTGCTTAATTTGCTTTTATGGGCCTGCGATAGGCCAATAACAAATGATTCTTCTGAAATAAAAGAAGAGGTTGTTGAATCTCCCATTTATTGGGATGAGTGTTCGTTTAATGGAGGGGATCACATTTGTGACCTGTCTTTGCCAACTGCTGGTGGTGAAACGGATAGTTTTTATTCTCATTATGGAGAAGTAATAGTTGTTGACGTTTCTGCTATGTGGTGTGGTCCGTGTCAAGAAGCAGCTTGGAATTCTAATTCTATAAATGTTACAGTTGATGGTGTTACTTGGATTACTGTTTTAATAGAGAACCTTGATGGTGCAACACCAACTCAAGAAGATGGACAGTTTTGGGGGGACTACTTTGGAATTCAACACAATGAAATTTGGCTAGGTTCATCAGATAATAGAGATTATGAAGGTGTTAGTGGTTTTGCTAATACAGGATGGCCGTACTTTCTTATTCTTGACAAAGATCTTCGTATTCGTATTGTTCAGCAGGGATGGAATAAAGAACAAATTTTACAACATATTGCCGATTTAAAATCTGAGTTATAGTTACTAAGAGACGGAGGGTCCATGTATGCTTTTATTTTTAATTTCTTGTTTGTCTGATCAAATGTTGACAAACAAAATTGTAGAGGAAAGAATCTTATACGACACTGCTTATGTTGAAGTCATAGTAGAAGTTGAAAAAGAAGTAGAAGTGATAGTGCCAGAAAACTACCCTCTTTGGTCTCAGACATATGTTCAGCCATCTCTTGGAAATGGTGTAGACATTCTCTGGGTTGTTGATCCATCTGGTTCCATGATAAATAACTGGGCTCAGGTTGTTCTTGGTGTTGAGCAAATGATGCTAGCTCTTCCAACAAATGTTAATTGGCGTTTAGAGATTATCCCAACAGACCAAATGAGAGCTAAGACTTTACAATCTTTTCCTATTCTTCCCGGAGATTCTTTACAGATTGCTCAAGATCATTTACAGAACAATGTTCAAGGTCATTGGGAAAAAGGGATGGATGCTGTTAAAGCTTATATGACAGAAAATCAAGATGCTTTGCAGTGGATGAGGCATGAAGTAGCTTTGTTAATAATTTTTGTTTCAGATGAAAATGATTCCTCTAGCCAATCTGCTTCTCAATTTATCCAATGGATTCAATATCAAAGATCTGAAGTTTATGTTACTTCGATTGTTAATGTAGACACTGCCAATTCCTTGTGTCCTGATTCTTACGCTCCTCTACACATAGGAACAGATTATATGGATATAGCAAACTATTTTAGTGGTATCACAATTGACATTTGCGAAACTGATTGGACATCAGGAGTCACTCAAGCTGCTCAACAAGTTCATCTTATAGATGAAATACAACTAGACTACACTCCTGTCGATATAGATCACATAGAAGTTTTGGTTGATAATGTTGTATGGACCGACTGGACATGGGATGAACCAAACAATAAAATAATTTTTTCTGTGATGCCACCCGAAGGGTCTATTATAACTGTTTCTTATAACTATTTATAACGTTATGAAAATTAAAATTGTAAAAAACCTAAAAGAGCGGTGCCAAAAAGGATACAAAACTCACAAAAAAAGAAAAACAAAGAAAATGTTTGGTAAAAGATATCGTAATTGCGTAAAGGCTGAAGAGGGAAAAGATCCTGCCAAAGGAACTGGTAAGAAACCAAAGAATTCTGGTAGAAGATTATATACTGATGAAGATCCGAGCGATACAGTTTCAGTTAAGTTTGCTACAGTTCAGGACATCAAAGATACTTTGTCTAAAAGTTCTTTCAAATCAAAGAGTCATAAAAGACAATCACAAATAATTAATCTTATACACCAAAGATCCAGAGCAGCTTACAAAAATGCAAAAGATCCAAAAGTAAAAGCTAGGCTCAAAAAATCTTTTGACTATGCTAAAAAAAGAAAAGAAGCTTCAAAGAAAAAAACCCAACGTATGAGGAAAAGTAAAAAATGAATAAAGAAGAATTAGAAGAAAAAAAGAAACGTAAGAAAAAGAAAAAAGTTAAAAAGAAAAAAGGCAAACGTGATGCATGTTATCATAAAGTAAAATCTCGTTATGATGTGTGGCCTTCTGCTTATGCCTCGGGTGCTCTTGTAAAGTGTCGAAAAGTCGGAGCAGCTAATTGGGGTAACAAGTCAAAGAAAAATGAATCTTTAAACGAAGAATTTAAACCTCATGTGATGTATGATCCAAAAACAGGAAAATCGGAGAAAACAAAAGTAGAGGCTGATCATCACAGATTAGCTAAAAAAGGCTACACTCATGTTGATCCAAAAGACATAGAGAAAGTTTTGAAAGATGAAGGCGGTGCTTCAGGTATGGACCCTTTTTTAAAAGAGATAGGAAAAGATATGGAAGAAGAGATTATTAAAACTCTCGAAGCTATGCCTAATGTTGGGCAACACAAAGATAAAGATTATATTTTACATGATGATAAAGAAGTTCATATACAAAAAGAATCAATGTCATTAAAAAAGAAAATAAGAATAAAAATTATAAAAAGGATAGAGGAAGGCATATGACCAGATCTACTGTAGAGCAGGATGTTCTCAAAGAAAAACGAAAAAAACGAAAGAAAGCTGGTTCTGAATCTTCCAAAGAATCTTCTCTCCGTGATTGGTTTGGTCGTAAAGGTGCAAAAGGAAAAAAGAAAGGTTGGGTTGATTGCAATGCACCCGACGGTAAAGGTGGTTATAAATCTTGTGGAAGATCATCAGGAGAAAAAAGAAAGAAGTATCCTGCATGTCGTCCAACACCTGGTGCTTGCAAAGAAAGGGGCAAAGGTAAGTCGTGGGGTAAGAAAGCAAAGAGCAAAAAGAAAAATGAATCAATGGAGTATGGTCAAATGGAATTAACTTTAGAGCAATTAGAAAAGATTATTTCTGAAGAGGTAGATCTAGTGTTTGAAGAGCTTGAAACTATCGAAGAAAAGAAAAAAAAGAAACCTTGTAAGAAAGCTAAAGGAAAACGCTATGTTAAAAGAGTTAATGGTAGGTGTAGATCTTTTGGTCAAGCTGGAAAGGCAAAAGGCGGAGGCGATAGAATACGTCCAGGAACAAAGAAAGGCGATGCCTACTGTGCTAGGTCTGCTAAAATAAAGAAATGTAAGAACCCACCATGCGCTAATGACCTATCCAGAAAAAAATGGAAGTGTCGTGGTTCTAAATCTATGAAATAATATTAACTATTAATATATACCTGCTGTATAATGTATTAATATATTATTATAAATAAAGAAAATATATAAAAGAAAAAAATTATATAAAAACATTTGACAAATCCTCCTTAAGATGTTATACTGATTTTACAGTTACTAATTAAATTGATAATCCTCCCAGATTATATTAATATTATAACATAGGATAAATACAATGTCAAGTAATTCAGATAAAAAACTAAATATTTCTTTTGATTGGGATAATACTATCTCAATGTCTTATTTAGATGAAGATTCAGAAGAAACTAAATTTGTTCATCAAGGATATAATCAAGAATTTATAGATAAAATGATAAATTATATCAAAGGAGGACATGAAGTTTGGATTGTTACATCCAGAGTTAGAGAATTAGAAGATGAATTTCCTCAAGAAAGGATAACTTATCACCTCAGAACACTTGGAATTATTAATTATTTTCCACCACAGCGCATAATTTACACCAATAGAGAGTTAAAAGCACCTACATTGCTACATTTAGGTATAGATTTGCATCATGATGACGATGTTGAAGAGATAATTGCTTGTAAAGAAGCAGGAATTGAGTGCATTAGAGCTCTTGAGATCCACGAAGACTCAAGTAAAGTGGCAAAAGGAGTAATTGCTGACTCTTCTGGTAAGATTTTGTTGTTAAAACGCACTGATGGTAAGAAAAAATGGGATCTTCCTGGTGGTCACATCAAAGAAGTAGAGATTGAAAGAGGCTATCAAGGTGTATTAGATGGTTATGAACGTGAAGTAGCCGAAGAAACAGGGCTATTAGTTCCTAATGAGCAAGAAATTTACCGTTTTGACAACTACTTCAATGATAAACATTCAGAAATTATAGTCTTCTTTACTCAATTTCCAACTAAAAACTTACCAGTAGACCTAAAAATCCAAGAACACTTAGAAAACTCAGAAGCAGTTTGGGTAACCAAAGATAATTTACCTGCTTATTTAAACCATTCTACTGAAGTCTGCGAAGAAGCAGTTAATTATTGGCTCTCTATAGACACTGATATCCTTAGAGAAGCTGCATATCTTGCTTCGCAAACTAAAAAATGGGCCAAAATGAAGAAAAGACTTGTTGGTTATGGTAAAAATAAGCACACCGGTGGTGGAAAAGGATACACAAAACCTAATTTTAAGAAATCTAAGTCTGGGCCTTCTGATTTTTCTGTCTTAGAGGAAGAAAAAGAAGAAAAAAAGACTGTTAAGGTCAAAATTGCTAAAAAAAAAGTCTAAAATCTATGCTTGATCACTTAATTAAAGATTTAGACAAACAGAGAGACAATTCCTATGAGTCTGACTGGGATTATAAGCTAGAAAAGCACTATACTAAGCTTTGGAGCTTAATTTGTGACCAAAAAACAATAATGTTGGAACCAATCCACCTAAACATTCCACAAAAACAACAATTTTACTCAAAATCAGACAAAACTTACCTTTTTCTTGGTCCAACATGGCAAATGTACTTAATTTCAGAGAAGACTGACGATAAAAACCGTGTTATGGTCTATGCTCCCTACACTTTTGGACAAGGACAGATCTTTTTGGTTCCAAAAAACCTTATAATTCGCCTAGGATATAACTAAAATGGAATTTTTAATAGAAAAAGGGGCATTATTTACCATTTTAAGTTTATTTTGGCTTATTTTTTATCATTTTATTGGTTTTGAGGTCTCTGTAATCTTAATTTTACTAATTATTATGATAAAATGAGGGTAAATCATGAAAATAACTAAACAAAAACTACAAAAAATCATCAATGAAGAGCTTGAAATGGCCCAAAATCAGGATGAAATGTCTTATTCTGGACCTAATTTAGGGTCTAAAGTAGACGATCTAGAGGGTGAAATGGCCAAAGATCAGCTATGTCACATAGCTCAATATGCTATTGCTATGGCTTCTGCTCTAGAAGATGATCAAGAATTGGAATCTTGGGTGCAATCTAAGATAACGTTAGCAAAAGATTATGTTTCAAAAGTAAGACACTACTTGGAAAATGAATTACAAGTGGATATGCCAACTCCCCCTAAGCAAGAAATATACAATTTAATTGAAAAAGACGAACCAGAACCAGAACAAAAAAAGAATTATGCCGGACAGGGCAAATTTTATTATGAAGTTTAAGTCAAGAGGAGTTAGTTTGCTTGGAAAACAATATATCGGCAGATTTAAAGCAGGAGAATACGTAGAGTGGCGAATAATCTGTAGAGATAAGAACTATGAAGAAACAGTAAAAACTTATCAAGGTTTAATATTGAGTGTTTTTGCTGTTGATGTAGGTTCAAGAAATGTTTGGTATGCTAAAATTTTAAAAAATGGTGGCAATGAAGAAATAGTTTTATTGTCAAAAATAAGAAAAATAGAAACTAATTAGATTATGCCTTGCAAGATAAACAACAATTCAGATTATAACATCTCAGAAATAGAAAATCTTATCCAAGATCTATTTTCTTTTTCTCAGAATCGTTTTGGTTTCAAAGAAGAACCAGTTTTAAATCTAATCTCTGATGATAACAACACATCACCATTAGGTAAAACTGCTCATTATGACCCTAATTCAATGGAAATAGCGATTTATGTTGATGGAAGACATCCAAAAGACATAATGAGGTCATTTTCTCATGAATTGGTTCACCACAATCAAAACCTAAAAGGTGAATTTGCAAACATTGTTGGACAAGGTGGTTCAAATTATGCACAAACAAATCCTCATTTGAGAAAAATGGAGAAAGAAGCCTATTTAAAAGGAAACATGTGCTTTAGAGATTGGGAGGATGGTTACAAATCTTCCAATCCAAACATTTTAAATGAAAGGAGAATTTATAAAATGTCAATAAAAGATTGGAAAGATAAAGAACTTAATTTACTTCTTAACGAAAAGTGGGGTTTTTCAATGAACCTTGATAAACTGAATGAAGCGAAGGAGAAAAAACCTGACTTTGCTGACATCGACGGAGATGGAAACAAAACCGAACCAGTGTCAAAAGCAGCAAAAGATAAAAAAACAAAGGGTGAAGATGATAAACCTAAAAAGAAAGCTAAAAAAGGCGAAGTTCCTGCTGGATTAAAGAAGCATCAGGAAAAACAAAAGAAAAAACAAGTAATGAAAGAGCAAGAGGAAGACAAAACAACAGAAGTTGCCGCAGAATTGACTAGAATCGATGATATAAGAAAAGCAATTCAACAAGGACTGGCATCTCAATTTCCAGGAGCTGTTTTAGATAATGAGGCAACACAAAAAATTATTGATGTTGTTTTAGATGCCGCTGCAAAAGCTCCTACTAGTTTAAAAACTCAAGCCAAGAATGCCCTAGATCATTATCAAGTAGATGCAACACCAACATCTAGAAAAGATGATCCTGACCAAGGCGGAAGCCAAGGCGGAGCGACAGATTTTAATGAGAGTCGTAGAAGAAGAGCTAAAAAAAAAATATTAAAGAATCGATAGGTAATCAAGAAGCTAAATCAGACGAACAAATATTGAAAATAGCAATGAAATACGTGGATGCTTCAAAATCTCCAAACCAACAAATTGCTGATGCTAAAACAAAAGAACCAGAAAATTTACATCAAAAATTAGAAGAATTTATAACAAAATTAAACAACCAATTTCTGGGGTTTATATAATCAATGAAAATAAAAATAAACAAAAAAATTGAAGAAAGTTCATCTGTTGGTTCCGGAGGAATGGTTGGTTTTTCCGGCGGCATTGAGCACCCTAAATCAAAAAAAAGAGAGACAAAAGACATGCGTTTAAAAGAAGATAAACTAACTGAACAAAAGATGCGTGAATACATTCGTAACAAAATTCGCTCTAAACTTCATGAAGAAACAAGAATCCAAGAACAACAAGAGCACCAACTGCGCTTAGCAATAAGGCAAATAATAAAAGAAGCAAAAGAAAATGCTAATCCTCATCCAAACACAGGAATTAACAAACTTCGTGATTCTTTTAGAAAAGCAAAAGCAACAATTAAATCTAAGTTTCAACAGCTAACAACAGATCCTGAGCAAAGAAAAACATTTACTGCTCATTTTTTAAACTCTTTTGATAGAATGTTTAGTGAATTGGATGCGTTAAACGCAAAAGGTCTTCCCGAAGAAAAACCACAACAGGATGAAATGGATTTACAAGCTCCACCTTCAGAAGATGGTGATGATGAAACAGATTTACAAGCTCCTCCTTCAGAAGAAGGTGGAAAAGAAACACCTGATTTTTCAATTCTTGAAGAAATTTTAAAAGAAGTTAAGGTTGAGGTGCAAGATAATGTTGAAGTTGAAGACGAACCAGATGAACAAACCAAAAAAGATTTTATAAAAAAGAAAGAAACAGACCAAGAGAAGGAATACTATTCAACAGGTCTTGATGCTGGAGATACAACGGGAAGAAACCAAGCGTTTGACACCTTTAGACTAGTTCAATCTTACTTTTCTGATGCTTATTTGGACTTAGATAATGACGATGATAAAGTAATGTTTAAAGATTGGTGCATGTATAATTTAGATCTATTGTTGAAAAACTATGAACAACAACTAGCATCATCACCAGAGCAACCTGAGATTAAAAACCCTGAAGGGTCCTAATGTGGCAAAAAAAACGAAACGAAGTTAAAGGAAAGTCCTATCACTATTCCACTATTAATAAACTAAAAAGAGAAAAAAAGATAGATGATGTCTTCTTATCTCGAATAAATAATTTAACTTTAGAAGAATTGATAGCAATAAAATTAGAAGCTGCTGCTAGGTTTGTTAACAATAAGTTGTATAACTTTCCAATTTGGAAATCTCTCCACTATATTTGCAGAGAAGCTGTGCTTATGTTTGCTCTCTCATCAACAAGGTCTTTAAACGATGCTGCTTCATTCTTGGGCATCTCACAATCAGAATTTAAAGAAAATATAAAAAAATATAACATTTCTCTTGACAAAGAATAGTAATCGTGTTATACTATTATTAATAACCTTTGGAGAGAGGAATGAAAAAAAGAATAGTTTTATTTGACATGGACGGTACTTTAACACCGCCAAGAAAAGAACTAGATCGTGATCTGGTTCCTGCACTTCGCGAATTAGCTAAAATTGCTGAAATCGGAATCGTAACAGGATCAGATCATAATTACGTTTTGCAACAAATGGGTTTGTTGATAGAGAATAGTGAGATACGTTATAAATTACACATCCTCCCGTGTAACGGCACGAAATATTATCCTCCTCCCCAATCTGCCGCTCACTCGCATGAGCTTACCTACCAATTAAACATGAGAGAAGAACTAGGTGAGCTTGACTTTTCCTCAATCATGCGTTTTATTCTTCAACGACAAGCCCAGTTGCATCTTTATAACATTCCAATGACAGGTCATTTTGTAGACTACAGGGGATCAATGATAAATTGGTGCCCAATAGGAAGAAATGCATCGCAAGTGGATAGAGAAAGATTTGAAGAGTTCGACAGGCCCGATAATTCATTTAGAATGGACGAGATAAAAGGATTTAAAAGTTTCTTTAGGAGAAAAGCATTGGATTCTAGATTAGAAGTTAAACTTGGCGGTGAAACTTCTTTCGATATTTACCCAAAAGGTTGGGATAAAACTTTTGCCCTCCAACATTTTGAAGATCATGAGTGTTGGTTTGTTGGAGATCGTTGTGGGGAGAATGGAAACGATCAAACAATCTATGAAAGACTTAGAGTTCACAATAAAGCATTTGAAGTTAAATCAACAAAAGAAACAATGAGGCTTATATTTGATGAAATTATTCCTAGGATTGCAAATGATAGATAAAGAAATAACAAAAAGAATAAACCAATTGTTAAACAATGGATTTACTTTTGGTGATCATAAAACAAAAAAAGAAAGAGATGAAATAGAACAAGGTTTAATTGATTGGCTTGGAAAAAATGGTTTTGGAGCCTTTATGGAAGAAGAGATGTTATATGTTGTCGATTCTAATCATGAGCACATCTTGATGATGGAAATTACAAAAAACTCTATTTATTTTAATCCTCATGAACACATTTATCTTTTAGACGCAGTTGTTGTTACCTTAGAATTTATCACTGAAAAATTAACAACTAAAGAACTAGAAGATGACATTTCTAACATAGAAGATGAAATAACAGAGGAGATGCCAAAACCAAAGCCTGACTTTGGCAAATTATGAGATTATGATTATGAAAATTTTTTATTTAAATCGCCTTGAAGATGAATCTGGTGTTTCTGGCACTGGTCGAGTTGCTCAAGGTTTTTTCTCCTTCGCTTCATTCAGTTTATCAAGGTT
>CAACVD010001333.1_pt1 | contig 11881 bp, 17 predicted proteins | sample 2381771 | NCBI WGS metagenome assembly CAACVD01 (sample SAMEA5211965, study PRJEB30684) | marine metagenome | biome: Marine; feature: Epipelagic; material: Water | collected 2015-10-15 | depth 15 m | reverse complement strand
TCGAGGATGAGAGGGCCTTAACTAAGAAGAAAGAGACTCCATTTGCTTTAGAATGTGCGAAATGCCAAGCAATTTGGTGAGAAGATACCGAAACCTTGTAATTTTTTGTAACTTTTAGCTCAATCCATAATGATTTACCATCAATGCACATATATACGTCAGGAATACCACCACCGAACCTGTTTTCTATACGTGAGACATGCCAAGAATTAGGTAGGTGTTTCTTCAAGTTTTTCCAAAACAGGCTCTCTGGTTGCTGACTCATTTACGACCTCATAATCGCCCTCGAAGGCGTTTGGATGATTATTTCTAAGTTCCGATAATCTTTTTTCTATTTCCTCACGACTCATGTTTTCTATTGCATGATAGTGATTGGTTTCTCTTCTATCTATTGTCAAACCGCCTAGTGATGATCGGATCTTCTCAGCATTAACCGCTGCTGAAAATTGATTTTCTTCTTCTGCTTTCATAGAAAGCTCTCGAAACCTTTTTAACTGACCCATAAGAGTTACGCCATATTTCTTTTCACGCTCTTCTCTCAAGTCTTTTATGTATTCGGCCAAGTGCGGAAACTCTTTTTCATTTAATAAAGCATAAGCTCTGTTTCTAGCTTTACCATCTTTATCAGAGTAACCTGCTAATCTAGCACACTCTGCATTTGAGTAAGTTCCCTCAACATAATGCCTGGCAAACTCTTTTTGACGGTTAGTTAATTTTCTACCATAAGACCCTTCTAGCTTCTCAGATACCCTTTCCGCCCTAGTCTTAAAGTAATCCTCTTTTGTTTTTTTCTGCATGTTTCTGTCCTATATATGTATGTTTAAATTAAAAATAAAAATAATTTTTGAAGGGGATCGCACGCGCCAGACACAATTTCTGGGACAAGTGTCCATGATTCGGGACGAAGTGAGACAAGCACTGGGACGAAAAACCACTAATTTTATATAATATTTTCATATACTTACTACACTTATTCACAATCATGTCCCTGTTTTCCACTTTTACACGTCCATTTTTTAAAAACAAAACTCTTTTTTGATCTCAAACCCCTTATAGGGGGCACTCAAAAAACACTATAATATTAAATCCCATGGTTTACAGACCGTATCTTTTTGTGTTATTCTACCAAAAATCGTTACTAAATAGAAAGGAGAAGTTTATTGGAAGAGCAGTACACACGAACCGTGTTAAGTGAGCGACAAAACGCTAACCTTAAAAATCTGTTATGGGAATTGTTGGCGATAGATAATTTACCGCCAGGTATCAATGACCGTGTAACGGAGGCCATTAAAATCTTAGAGAAGAATACTAAACAAGTTTCATTAAAAGTTGGAGGTTCGATATGAGCGATATTGTAGAGGAGATTATGAATTATGATCTAGATCATCCAATGTGGGGGTTAGACGATGACAAAAAGAAACAAATTTTTAGAACAGGTATGCAACTGGGTGCAATTTTAGCGACAGAGATTGCACATGAAGATTTTAAAAAAGACATGAAGAAGTTTATGTCTCCTTCAAACAATGAAGTTTGAAGTTAAATTAATTTTAGATACTGATGAGGATGAGGATCATGAGATTCTCATCCGATTCATAGAAATTTTAGAATCCATAGAAAAACAGAAAGGAGAATAATATGTTACAGGAACAAATACAAGTAGAAGAAATCAGGTCATCGGTTGAAACGCTATCTAAGGATTTGCGTAATGCCGCCAAGACTATGACAAGCGATGAAGCTAGATTCCTGGTAGATTCATACTATCAGATGCAAGCCGATAGGATTAGAGCGAACAATCAAGTTCGTCAGATGTCAGACGAGCCACACGATATTTTGTATTGGTTATCAACACAATCAACATTATTAGAGAAAAACGTGAGAGCCGCACTGAATGTTTATTCTAATTCACACCCGATTGGTCAGAGAATCAGAACGGTAGTGGGTATTGGTGAGGTAATTGCATCTGGGTTGATTGCACATATCGATATTACGAGAGCACCAACAGCGGGGGCAATCTGGAAATTTGCGGGTTTAGACCCGACTATTGAGTGGAAGAAGAAAACTAAACGACCATTCAATGCACAGCTAAAAGTGTTGTGTTGGAAGTTAGGTGAGAGCTTTGTCAAGGTTTCGGGCAACGAGAAGGCTTTTTATGGAAAGATATATCGGGAGCGTAAGGAACTCGAAGTGAAGCGTAATGATAACGGTGATTTTGCCAAGCAAGCCGAGGGGATATTGGAGAAAAAGAATATTGGCAAGACTACGGTAGCATATAAGCATTATAGTAATGGTAAGTTACCCCCTGCACATATTCAGGCACGGTCAACGAGGTACACGGTCAAGTTATTTCTTTCGCATTTGCACGAGGTATGGTATGAACATGAGTATAACAAAGCACCACCAAAACCTTTTGTATTGGAACATGGAGGACATGCTCATAAGATCGAACCACCTTTTTAGCCATTGGGTGCGATAGAAACATTAAAATGGAGCGAGCCACAAATTCAGATAGAAACATTGCGAATGAGCGAGCCAATAATTTTGATAGAAACATCGGTTGAGAGCGAGCCAAAGTTCTGGATAGAAACATATCAAGAGAGCGAGCCATGTGAAAAGATAGAAACACTTGACAGGAGCGAGCCTAGGCATGGGATAGAAACAAAATTTGGGAGCGAGCCAGAGGAGCTGATAGAAACAAACGAAAAGAGCGAGCCAATTATACAGATTGAAACATAAAACTCGAGCGAATAATTAATAGACTTGGAGTAATAAAATTAATTACTATAACGAAAACGATAAATATGCTTCGGAATGGTTACGTAACCTAGTCCGAGAAAAGTTAATACCAGAAGGAGTTATAGATGACCGATCAATCGAAGATGTCCAACCAGAAGACCTTAAAGAATTCAAACAGTGCCACTTCTTCGCAGGAATCGGAGGGTGGGCTTACGCCCTCCAACTCGCCAGGTGGGATGCAGAAAGACCTGTTTGGACTGGAAGTTGTCCCTGTCAAAGTTTCTCAGCAGCAGGACAAAGAAAAGGCGCAGATGACGAGCGTAATTTATGGCCACAATGGTTTCGCCTCATCCGAGAGTCAAAGCCTGCAACAGTCTTTGGCGAGCAAGTTGTTGGAGCGATTGGGTTCGGGTGGCTCGATGCAGTTGCCACAGACCTTGAAGCGTGTGACTACCGATTCGCTTCGAGCGTATTGTCAGGATACACTGTCGGAGCCTATCACCGTAGGCAAAGATTATGGTTCGTGGCCGACTCCTCAAACGATGGACGGAGCGAGAGCCAATCAGATACGCAGTCAAGAAGAACTAAAAGAAGCGAAGAAGAAGGGCGGTTGTTCAAATCTGAGGGAGAGCGTTCACACATGGCCGACTCCCATATCAACGGACGGGACGAAAGCCTCCCCAAGATTTCGAGAAAAGAATCAAAATGGAATGATGGCGGTAGCATCGTTACTACCGATGGACACATGGCCGACACCGAGGACAAACGATTACAAAGGAGGAAGATCGCTAAACGAAAAGGGACAGAGGATTTCAAAAACAAATCCTCATCTAAAATTTGGAGCCAACCTAGAGGATATAGCAAAAACGACATGGCCGACTCCGTCAACGAGGGATTACAAGGGGGGCTACCAAGGCGGTCGAACGAGGAACGGACACATCTCAACGGATACATTGGACATAACAGCTCAGTTGACTGGAGAGCAGTCGAATGGGTCAAATGTGGAGACGGCAAAACCCGCCCGATACCGATTGAATCCGATGTTCAGCCTCTGGTTGATGGGATACCCGAAGTCATGGATTCAGAAGGCAATCCCAGAAAATACAGTTACTCAGGCTCGCTCAAAGGCATAGGCAACGCTATTATACCTCAAGTAGCAGCTGAATTTATTAGTGCATATATGGAAGTACAATGAAAAAAATAACAACAATATTAAGTTTAGGGGCAGGTGTTCAATCTTCAGCCTTAGCTTTAATGGCAGCTAAAGGAGAAGTAACTCCTATGCCTGATGTAGCGGTATTCGCTGATACTGGGTATGAACCAAAAGCCGTGTACGATTGGTTAGATTGGTTAGAAAAACAACTACCATTTAAAGTTGCGAGAGTTTCGAGGGGTAATCTCAGACAAGATCAAATTAACACGAGAGTTAGATCAAGCAGAGGTGCTGCTTTACCTTATTTCACTTTAAATAAGAAAGATGGTAGCGTGGGTATGTTACAACGACAATGCACAGCAGAATATAAAATAAACCCAGTAACCAAATACACCAGGGAGCATATTTTAGGTTTAAAGCGTAGACAAAGATTTCCTAAAGAACATGTGGTTGATTTGTGGTATGGCATATCTTATGACGAAATACAAAGACAAAAAGTGCCTTTTGTCGAACCATGGCGCAGGAACGTATATCCTTTGATAGAAAAAAGAATATACAGAGGTCAATGCTTGGAGTGGATGAAAAAGAATAATTATCCAGAGCCACCACGATCAGCTTGTTTATGTTGTCCTTTTCACAATAATCATGAATGGTTAAAAATAAAGAATGGGCCTAAAAAAGAATGGAAAGATGTCGTTGAATTTGATAAAGCTATTCGTAAATTAGGCGGTGTTGATGGAGATTTATTTCTACATAGGTCATGTAAACCATTAGATGAAATAGATTTCTACACGTTATCTAATTCAGCGCAAATGAGTTTACTTGACGAATGTGAAGGATATTGTGGAGTTTAAGGCTCAATAAAATGGCCTAACTCCTCATCATAAATATATTTACCTTTTCTAAATCTCTCATCATCTAATTTCTCATCAAAATGTTCGTGATAATACTCTTCAAAAGCATTCAGTAAAGCATTGGCTAATCTATAACCAGAACTTTTACCGTCATTAAAATCCTCTAAATACTTTAATATTTCAGCAGAATCTATATTATCCATTATTTCATAAAACTCACCTCTATTCTGAGCATGTTTCAAATACATTTTCATTCGAATTTTTTTAGGAACTTGTAACCAATAAGAATAATTGTTCGTTAATCTTAAAAATTCTAACTCATCTGTTATGTCAATAACTTCTCCCATAACTATCTCCTTAGCTAATATTATTTTTTACCCAGTCATTAATATAAGAATCATCTTCTTTTTTACGTGAGTCAAGATGTGCCTGATTAAGAATATATAAAGCATCCTCTAGTAGCTGAATATTATCTATAGGCGGATCCTCAGACAAGCTATCAACAATAGCTTTTTTAACTAACGTAAATTTTTCATAACTTAAAGTAATTGAATTATTCACTTTACTTTTTCTGAAACAGGTTTTTTTGACTGTTTCGCCATCTCTTCATCTACAAAAAAAGATATTTGTTTAGATGGGCTACGGTGGTTTTTATTTGATATTTCCCATAACTTTTCCCATACATTTACAGGTACAGCTACAGATTTGTATTTTTGAACATTAGGCATAATTACTCCTTTAATTTATTGAAGCCAGTCTTTTAATTCTTCACCCATGACAACGCTGGCAATATTCATTTTATTGCGAAGAGCTTTGACGATGCGTTCATCAATCGTACCCTCACAAATAAAATCAATATAAGTCACAGGATTTTTTTGACCTATGCGATGCGCTCTGTCTTCAGATTGAGTTCGAATCGCTAAATCAAAACTGTTAGCAAAGTAAATAACGTTCTGTGCAGCAGTTAAGGTAATACCCATACCACCTGTTTGTGGGTTGCCTACAAAAAACTTAGCTTCACCATTTTGAAACTGGTCAATGGCCGTGGTCCGTTCTTCATCTTTGGTATCTCCAAAATAACTAACCACAGACTTACTTCCATATTCTTTTATCAAGGCATTTTGTATTCGCACCACATCATATCTAAATCTTGACCAGATAATTGTTTTACCTTCTATTTCTTCTATGCACGATAACATTTCATTTAGTCTATTATCTTTGATATCTATTAATTCATCGCTATCATCTGCTTTTGTATGGCCAGACAATATTTGTTGCATTCGTAGTAATTGAGTCATGACATTATTTGCTGTCATAAACTCCTCATCGTTAATATGTGCAACGGCATATTCTTTTAAATCCTGATAAATTCTTTGTTGCTCTTCGGTCATTGACACGTTTCTTTGTGTATAAATTTTATCAGGTAAATCCATACAATCTTTTTTAAGAACCCTCGAAGAAAACCCTCTTAAAATACTTGTTAGTTCATCCAGGTATCTATACCCAACAATCATGTTAAAAGAATGCGAACCCACGCTACGTTTTTTAGTTACGGCATAACGATGTTGAAAATGATGAAAGTTTTTACCGCAGTCACCCAGCAAACGCTCATCTAAAAATCTACATTGCGCCCATAAATCCATAGGCGATTGTGTAACAGGAAAACCAGTTAGTATTCTTCGATATATGGCGTACTGGCTAAGTTTAATTAGAGCCTTGGTTCGTGATGCTTTGTGATTTTTTATAGTTGTAGATTCGTCTATTGCTAACAATGTTTTTGAGTGTAGTAATAATTTTTCAAGATACTTAACACCTTTAGCCGTGGACAGTGCTTCAACATTCATAATAAATATTCGTAACCCCTCAAAGTTATCCATCATTCCCATTAAATTTTCTTTTTCTTTTTTACCTGGCGATGGTTTCCATACCATCATTTTTGTTTTTATGGTGTCAGGCAAATGCGTAGGTATTTCAAGATTATGCCAGTTACGATAAACACCCTTAGGTGCTATGATTATAAAAGTATCTATCTTGCCTTTTTCGAATAAAATACCTACATTATCTATACAAACTTTAGACTTTCCAGTACCCATTTCCATAAAAAAAGCATAGTTCACACGGCTCCAACAATCTTCAAGAACTTTCCTTTGATGGTCAAAAGGCGTGGTTTTAAACTTATATTTTTTATTATCCATGACAGATATAATACCATGGGATTATTTATTGTTGCAAATATTAATAATAAAAGGTATATTCGATGGTAAGAAAGTTAAAGGAGAAAGGAATGACTGTTTACGTAACACAAGAGAACCCCCGTGTAGATATGGTATCTGCCACGAAGTGGGGTGAACTTATCCCTTTATCTTCTGTTAATGATCAAGTGCATCTCAACCCCATGAGAATGATTATACAAATCACCTCTAAATTAAAAGGGTTTAGTGATGACGACTATCTATTAGCTATGGGAGATCCAGCAATTATTGGTATTGCTTTTACCATTGCATCTAATCAAAACGATGGACACGTTAATTTATTAAAGTGGGATAAATTTGAAAAGATGTATTACCTGGTAAAGATTAATTTTAATTGTGGGATTGAAGACTAACCAACCTGAAGAGGAAACACTTATGAATGAAATATTTGAAGCGATAGAAGCGGAAAGTGAAAAATTTAAAGAGGTAAATGCTGAGAGTGGTAAAGAGCTTTCAGTTCTCATCGAAGAAGCTAACAAAATGAGGAAAAAAATTGAAGCTTTGGAAGAAGAGATTAAGAGAGAGAAAAAGCAGTATGCAGCTTATCTTTATGACTTAATACCTGAACAAATGAATACTATGGGACTGGATAAAGTAGAAGCTGACGGATCAGTGGTATCTTTAAAAAGTTTTGTTTCAGCACGAATGCCAACCGACCCAATAGAGAAACAGCAAGCGTTGGAATATCTACGTTCGATTGGTAAAGGTGACTTCATTAAAAATGATTTATCGATATCTTTTGGAGTATCAGAGGATGATAAATGTTTGACGTTACAAAAAGAGTTGGAAGGTTATGGCTATCATTGTTCAAGCAAGGTATGGATAGAACCACCCACTTTAAAAAAACTCATAAAGGATTGTGTAGAAAACGGAGAGAATATCGATCTTGAAAGGTTCAACACATATTTAGGTACAACTGCTGTAATTAAGGGAGCGAAAATATGAAAAACCAAATTAGCAAAGAACTAGAGACAGCGTTTCTTGAAAACGCTAACTCAGGCATGGAAGAGGTATCTAACGATGACTTACAAATGCCTTTTATCAGAGCATTACAACCACTTAATCCACAACTGCAAAGTGATGAAGCAGATTATATTCCTGATGCAAAAGCAGGGGATATTTTTAATACAGTCACTAAAAGTTTTTGGAAGGCTAATGATGGTCTATTGGTCATTCCAGTGTATTACCAAATGAAATACTTAGAATTTATACCAAGAGGTCAAGATGGTGGAGGATTTGTAGGTGAGATTAATCCTACAGACCCTTCAATCAAACAAGCAAAACGAGATGAAAGCAACATTGAAATGTTACCTTCAGGCAATGAGTTGATAAGAACAGCTCAACATTATGTAAAGATTCTACACGAAGACGGTTCGTTAGAATCCGCAGTAATTGATTTAAAGAAAACTGGCTTGAAAAAATCCAGAATATGGAATTCGTTGATGGCCATGCAAAAAATTAAATCAACAGGTAAAACTATGCCAACTTTTGCCAATGTATACCGTGCTACTACAGTCAAAGAGAAGAATGACAAGGGTACATGGTATTCGCTTAGTTTCACAATGGAGAAAACGGTGCCAGACATACAGACGTTTAATGAAGCAAAAGACTTCAGTGACGCTTTGAAGTCTGGTTCAATCTCTCTGGCTCCCCCAGCCTATGAGCCTGAGAAGATTGGAACTGAACAAGAAGTGCCATTCTAACCATTGTGGGGCTTGTCCCCCCTTTATTTTCCTTTGACAAGGGGGGACATTTCTAATGAGTTTAGCACAAAAATTTCTTTTGTTGTTTTCAGGGTGTACCACAGCGCATGGGCAAACCACTGTGCTTGATAGTGCTCGAAACGGGAAAATGAACGCAAAAAGTTTCATTGTCCGTGAAGCGTTAACGGTTGATTTGGTAGAACAACATTTAAAAGGTGAGCGTGGTATAGGCTCAATACCCATAGACGAATACAATAAATGTGTGTTTGGTGCATTGGATATTGACGACTACAACTTAGACCTGATTGCATTAAAAAATAAAATAGATAGATTGAAACTACCACTGGTCGTGTGCCGATCTAAAAGTGGTGGCGCACATTGTTTTCTGTTTGTTAAAGAAAAGATATCGGCAGCCGAGATGCGTGACAAGTTAGCGGAGTTTGCTAGTGCCTTAGGCTTTGGAGGCTGTGAAATTTTTCCGAAACAAGAAGAAGTGAAGGTAGAACGGGGTGATGTAGGTAATTTTATTAATTTACCCTACTTCAATGCAAAATACTCCACTCGGTACGCCATTAAAAAAGATGGTGATGCTTACACACTAGAAGAATTTTTTAAACAAGTAAGCAATCTCGCATTAACACCAAAACAATTATTAGATTTTAAAATACATGATGACGATAATTTATTACCACATGGACCACCATGTTTACAGCAATTAACAGAGTTTGGGATTCCTGAGGGTGGCCGTAACACAACTCTTATGAACATAGGGATATACTATAAAATGTCCAACCCTAGCGACTGGAAAGAAAAGCTAGAAGAGCATAATCAAAACTATTCAAGCCCACCATTACCCGCAAAAGAAATAGTCGATATACAAACTAGGTTAGATAAGAAAGACTACTATTATATGTGTAAACAAGAGCCGTTATGTAGTCACTGTAATCGTGGCTTATGCCGTAACCGCAAGTTTGGCATCGGAAACAATCAAGCATTTCCAATATTAGGAGGGTTGACTGTTGTTCAATCGGAGCCTCCAGTGTGGTTTGTAGATGTTGATGGAGCAAGGTTGGAGCTAACTACTAGACAATTACAAATGCAGGTAGAGTTTCAACGTGCTTGCATGGAGCAAACTTATCGTATGCCTGTACGCATGAAAGAAAACGACTGGAGGGATTTAGTAGATAATTTATTAGATAGTGCTACTAGAATCTCAGTGCCTGAAGAGCTAACACAAAAGGGTTTATTTAACGAGTTACTTGAAATTTTTTGCACTAGCCGTATTAGAGCCACTAGCCCTGAAGAGTTACTGACAGGTAAACCTTGGACAGATGGTGGGTTAACTTTTTTTAAATTAAGTTCTTTACAAGATTTTTTAAGACGGCACGGGTTTACAGATTACACTCGTGGTCAAATCACAGAGCGATTGAAAGAGTTAAATAATGGTGCGAGTTCGGATAAAGAATATCGGTTTAAGGACTCTCGCGACAAATGGCGTAAAGTTAGAGTTTGGTTTATTCCTGAAATGAAACGAGGTGAAGTTGAATTACCAGACGTTGAAATAGATGAGGAGACTCCTTTTTAAAATGATTAAAACTATTTTAGGACCACCTGGCTGTGGCAAAACACATACTAATACTTTGTTAATCAAACAGTGTATTGAAGACGGTATTTATCCTGAAAGAATAGCTTGTGTTTCGTTTACAAAAAAAGCAGCACAAGAAAGTAAAGATAGAGTGTTTAGAGATTTAGGGGTAGAAAAAAATCGTTTACATTATTTTCAGACACTACATTCTATGGCTTTTCGAGCAGGTCAATATAAAAAAGATGATGTAATACGCGGCACAGATTTAAAAACTGTTGGAGATGCTGTGGGGATTAGTTTTAACGCTATCACTAATAATAATGGTCAAGAATCTGATTTTAGTATGTTAGGTATTTCTCCAGGCGATCAATATTTAAGTATTTATCATTTAGGTAGAAATATGCGGATATCAACTGAAAAGTCTTTTAATTTAATATCAAACTATAAGTTACACTGGGAAGAGTTAAAAAGATTAATATCTGTTTATGAAAAATATAAAAAAATTAACGGTAAAGTTGATTTTACAGACATGATAGAAACTTTTATCAATAGAAATGAGCCAGTGGACATTGATGCGTTATTTGTGGACGAAGCTCAAGATTTATCTACTTTACAGTGGGATATGGTAGATATTTTAAGAGTAAAACCAAAAATACAAATTTTTACAGGTGACGATGATCAGGCCATCATGGGTTTTCAAGGTGCAGATGTAAAAAGATTTCTTAACGCAACAAAAGATAAAGAAGTATTGAGCAAATCTTATAGGTTACCTCAGGAACCATGGTTCGAGGCTCAACGAATTGTGTCAAGAATTAGTGGTCGTGCGCCTAAAGAGTGGTCGCCAAGAGATGACAAAGGCTCTGTGCAGTTCCATCAAAATCTATGGGACTTACCCTTGGATCAAGGTGAGTGGTGCATTATGACAAGGACAAATAGGTTAGGGGATGTGTACGCTAGAATGCTACGTGATGAGGGATGGGTATATAGCCGTCATGGTCATCCTAGTGTACCAATAAAAACATTCCAAGCTATTCTTGATTGGGAAAAATTGTGCAAAGACAAGGTAATCGATACTCCAGGCATAAAAAGTATTTACAATTTTATGAGTGTAAATGTGGGTTTTAAAAGGGGGTTCGGGCCTAGATCAAGTGCCATTATGCAACTCAACCCTGACAATGTATTTACGCTTGATGAAATGAAACAAGGATTAGGATTACTTGCAGATGAAAATATGCGTTGGCACCAAGTTCTTGACAAAGTTGATGTAGAATCTCAAAATTACATTTTAAATGCTTTAAAACGTGGGGATAATGTGAAAAATCCAAGAATAAAAATTAGCACAATACACTCCATGAAAGGTGGTGAGTGCGATAATATTTTAGTTGTTCCTGACCTATCTCCAGCAGCATATAAAAATTATTACGAAGATCCAGACACTGAACACAGAGTTTTTTATGTTGCGGTTACAAGGGCTAAAAAATCTCTACATTTTTTAGAACCACAATCTAATATGTTTTATCAAGTATAACTATGCAAGAAGAATTAGTATTTGACGAGAAAGTATGGACACCACCAGAGTCTTTTCCAGACTTATCTCAAGA
>CAACVD010001332.1_pt1 | contig 11892 bp, 18 predicted proteins | sample 2381771 | NCBI WGS metagenome assembly CAACVD01 (sample SAMEA5211965, study PRJEB30684) | marine metagenome | biome: Marine; feature: Epipelagic; material: Water | collected 2015-10-15 | depth 15 m | reverse complement strand
TTCTTGGTTTTGCTGGAGGTTATGGAGCTTTATCAAGAGGTATTGCTACAACAGGAGCTAAAAATATACCAGGTAAGATAAAACAAGGAACAACAGTAGTCGGTATTGGTGGAGCTGCTGAACAAATAGCTTTTTCACCATACGAGCAAAGGTTATCAAACTTAATACAAGAAAAAATACCAAACCAGTTTACAGAATTTTTACAGGCTGATCCAGATGATGATGAGGCTTTAGCGAGATTTAAAATGGCTTTAGAGGGAGCTGGTTTAGCAATACCTGTAGAAGCATTATTTAGGTTTGCTCCAAAATTAAGAGCAAACAAAAAGGTAGAAGAATCCAAACCTATTGATATTAAAGAAGAACAAAAGATAGTTCCTGACAAGCCAGAAGAAATAACACCAAAAATAGAAAGAGTTTCTGAAGGACCTTATGCTGGAGCTGAAATATCAGTACCGCCAACCACAGGTAAGTCGTTACCACCAAGTTTAATATTAGGAAAAGATCCGAGTGTTGCTAGGGTAAACAGACTTCTTTTTGGCAGAATTCCAAAAAATGATCCTAAGTTAGAAGAGATAGCATCAATTCTTGGTTTTGATACCAAGAATATACCCGTAATATATAAAAAGAAAAAAGACATACCTGTAGGAGCAATAGATCCAAAAACAGGAAAGCCTTTAGGAAGCGTATTAGATGATTTTGTAGAAAGACTAGAAGAGATTGGCTATGGTAGAGATAAAGAACTTGGAAAGCTAGAACACAATGATGCTCTAAACATACTTGACCAAAATCCTCCACTGCCAGATGAGCTTGGAAAATTTGCTGATTTTGAAGCAAAGAAAAATAATATAGCAGAAACTCTAAATTTATTAGAACAATATAATATAGATCCTAGAGGTATGAAGGATGATGAATTACAAAAAGTCTTAAAAGAAATAAATGACCAAGATGTTTATATACAAAGCATTGTTGACTCTATTGAATTGCAAAATGTAGCAAAACAACAAACAGACAATATATATCAACAAATGATGGCTAAAGAAAAAAGTTTATCTATAACACAAGATGATTTACAAAAAATACCATTAAGGTCTGATGTTCCAGAAATGGCAATGGATTTTGTAGAAAAAGATTTTGGTTTTAGCAGGAGGCCAACAAGAGTAGGCTTAGATGTTGGTGATGATAAGTATGCTGGAAATATAAACTTAAATAAAATTAATGAGCCTAAAGAAATAAAAAACATAATAAAAGATATTGCAAGAAAAAATGATAGTTTCATTGAGGCAAGAAGAGGTGTTGTTAAGTTTGGGTCAAAAGGAGAAAACCTAGAAGCATTATCAAGAGAGCTTGGTCTTACCGACAGCGAATTAATAAAAAGAAAAGCTGGTCAGGCTTTTAATGCAGAAGAAGCATATGCTGCAAGATTATTATTTGATGAAGCATTGAAAGATGCATATGATTTAGCAAGCATAGCAAAGGGTGCAGACGCATCTCAAGCTGATCTTGTTAAGTTCCAAAATGCAATGGCAAGAGTTGCAGCAATACAAGAGCAAATAGCTGGTATTACTGCTGAAGCTGGTAGGGCTTTAAGATCATTTAGGGAGGTTGTTGGACCAGCAGCGACAAAAAATCCACAACAAAGAGACAGACTTATAAGAGAATTTGTTGCTATAAGGGGTGGTGATGAAGCTGTGAAAGATATTGCTAACAAGATGACAATGCTTGATGATCCAGCACAAATAGCAAAATTTGCAAGAGATCAATACAAGCCAAAATTCTTAGATTATATTCAAGAGTTTTGGATAAATGCATTATTATCATCACCATCGACACACTTAGTAAATACGCTATCAAACTTATTAGTAGCTGGCCTTACTCCGATAGAATATTTTGGAGCAGCTGCAATCGGAAAGTTAAGAGGAGGAGATGATATTGTTACGCTTGGTGAGGCTGGTGCAAGATTGCTAGGCACGTTACATGGAACAATAGATGGTTTAAGAGCAGCAGGAAGAGCTGTTGTATCTGGAGAAACAGTAGATCCATTAACAAAATTAGAATTAAGAAATCAAGAGTCGATACCAGGATTAGCTGGAAAAATTGTAAGACTGCCTGGTACTGCATTAGTAGCAGAAGATGCCTTTTTTAAATCTATAGGTTACAGACAAGAGCTATGGGGACAAGCATTTAGAAAAGCTCAGAAAGAAAAGAAAGGATATAAAAGAGCTTATGAACTTATGAAAAACCCAGATCAAATTAGTCCAGATGCTCATTTAGATGCTATAGATATTGGAAGATACCAAACGTTTACAAACCCTCTTGGAACTGCTGGTCAGGCTATTCAAAAAATAATACAAAAATATCCTCTTTTAAGATTTATAGCTCCTTTTGTAAGAACGCCAGTAAACATAGTTAATTATGCATTTGAAAGAACTCCAGCAGGAATATTAGGACAAAGATATAAAGATGCTATACAAAAAGGTGGCCAGACTGCTGATCTTGCCAAAGCAAAACTAGCAGTTGGAGCAGCTATAGGTAGTTCTGTTTTATACTACGCTAACGCTGGATTAATAACAGGCAGAGGACCATCAGACTCTAGGAAAAAATCTATATTGATGGAAACAGGTTGGCAACCATATTCTTTAAAAATAGGTGATAAATATTATAGTTATAATCGTTTTGAGCCTGTAGGTATTCTATTTGGTGTAACAGCAGATATGTCTGATATTGGAAAATACATAGACAGACAGCTTACAGAAAAGGAAAACATTGAAATTGGAAAGTTAATGGCTATGATAGCAGCGTCTTTTTCTGAAAATATAACCAATAAAACTTTTCTAACTGGTCTTAGTGATACTGTTGAAATGTTAAATGATCCAGATAGATATGGAGAGGCAACAATACAAAGATTTGTTTCAAGTTTTGTGCCTACATTTACATATTATGAAAGAAAAGCTGCTGACCCTGTGGTTAGAGATGTAAAATCATTTGGCGATGCTTTTGTAAATCGTTTTCCTGAGGTTGCTGGAGATGTTGGTTTACCAACTTCAGAAGATTTACCAGCTAGAAGAAATGTTTTTGGAGAAATAAGAACATTTACACCAACATACAAGCCTTTAGGTGGGAGATATTCACCTGTAAGAGTATCTAGCATAACAAATGATTTTGTTTTTCAAGAGTTTGTCAATCTTGATTATGTGCCTCCAATGCCAAAAAGAAAAATCGGAGATGTTGATTTAACTCCAAAGCAATACGAAGATTTGTTAGCATTGCAACAAACTATTGGCACTAAGAAGGAAATAACAGATTTAATACTAAGTCCGAAATATAAAAGACTTACTAAACAACAAAAGATAGATGCTATATCTTCAATCTTTAGAAAAACACAAGAAGCAGCTAGAAACTACTTATCACAAACAATGTACCCAGAAATACAACAACAACAAGTTCAAGAAATCATAGAGCAATTAAAAGAATAAACCATGCCAAGAGCGACAGAAAGGATTGGTCGCGCAGGTGAGTATCTCGCAGCATCATTCCTCTCTCGAATCTCCGATACAGTCATGGTTGTCCCACACTCCTCTGAAGCTGACATTATCTTTGAACACGAAAACAAACTATATAAAGTCCAGGTCAAGACTAAATCCAAGATAGACAAACATAGAATCAACTGGCGTTTTGATATGCGCAGAGGCAGTCATTCTAAAGTTAGAGGTTATGATGATGGTGTAATAGATATATTTGCTTTTGTTAGTCTTAAATACATGAACATTATATTTAGCTTGCCAACAGGCCAGAATCAATTAACTATTGCTGACGAGCATATAAAGAATAATGATCCAATCAAAAACATTCTTGATATATTAGACAATATACATTAAACTACATTTTTATACATTTGGGAGATGCTATGAAAACATTAGATGAAGTCTTTGATTTATATGTCAAGGATCTTAAAAGACGTAAAGCAAAAACTATTGACAGCATACAAGCTGTTTATCAAAAAAACATTGGTCCTGTACTTGGTGATAAACCAATAGATACTATCATTCGTGGTGATATTGCATCATTACATTTTGATATAAGTGAAAGAGCGCCATCACTAGCTAATAAATGCTTATCAATTATAAAGTCTGTTTATAATCTAGCTATCACATTATCACTAACAGAAATAAACCCCAGCTCCAATATTCCTAAGAACAGAGAGAATAAAAGAAAAAGGTATTTAACCAATGATGAGTTAATAGCTTTGACAGATGAGCTAAACAAACTAAAAGACATTCCTTTATATCAAAAGTCAGTTGCTTTTATTTGGTTGTTAATACTTACTGGCGCAAGAAAAGGAGAGATAGCAAAAGCAAAGTGGAGTGATTTAGTCGGGAATACTTTAGTTATTAAAGATCACAAAACAGATAGATATGGTGAAGATAGAATCATTCATCTAACACCTATGGCTATTGATATTATTGATAATCTAAATAAAGATGGTGAATATATCATTGGTATTAAAACACCGAGAAGAACTTGGGAAACTGTTAAGAAAGCTGTAGGTATAGAAGATATGCGTATGCATGATATAAGACACTCTTATGCATCTTGGTCGCTGCAAAAGATAAGTTTAGCTGAAGTCGGTGGTTTATTAGGTCATAGAGATCAAGCTACAACACAAAGATATGCACATATACACCAGGATAAGGCTATTGAAAGCGCAAACAGGGTAGGCAATCATATAGAAAGTATTATTAATACAGATAAAGTCTTATAAATTTTTTATATCTATAAATACTCTTTTCTCAGCAGTATGAATACCTAAGTTAATTAGGTATTCTGCTACAGTCTGCGGATCTTTTTCTTGTTCCTTACAAAAGTTTACAAAGTTTTTTAATAAGTGCCTGTTTAGATATACAGGCCCTTTATTACATCTTTCGTTTAAAACAGGATCTTCAAAATCCCCAAGTTTCATACAAAACTCCTAGACCTTAGTTTCAATCCTATAAGGTCCAATAACTTTGCCTTCCGCATCAACACCATGCACCATCTCTAGTTCAAGATCGATGTAGTGTTTTGCTTTCAGCAAATCTTTAATTACATCATCTTTATTTCTGGTTACATATTTCACCACGTTACCCAGATTCCAAGATAACCCATTAGCATAAACATAATCAGTAGGAGTGATCTTTAATCTTTTGTAATGATCGCCACCGACTTGTCTGTTAGTAGCTTTATTATCAATCTGCTGATCCCATTCCTCTGGTGTTATATCATCTATACTCATTTACACGCTCCTTTTTTACATAGTATGTTGCAAATATTACAGCTATAGTGTAAATTAATCAACAATAAAGTAGAAATGGGAGCAACAATGGAATCAAACAACAAATTTTTGGACACCAAAGAACTTGCTACGCGTTGGAAAATATCACCACGCACACTTGAGAATCAACGAGGAAAAGGAGTAGGCCCTGAGTTTTTTAAAATCGGTGGCAAAGTCCTTTATGATCTTGAGTATATAGAAGAGTACGAAAAGACAAGGTTTGTTTCTAATGCCTCACGCGAAGTATAGTCCATCAGCAGCTAAAATCTGGATGAGTTGTCCAGGTATGCCATCCCTTATGGATCAAGTGGAATATAAGGTTGGTATGCCAGCAGCAGTTGGAACATTGATTCACTCTATGACCGAAATGTTATTAAAAGAAAGATTAGAAAATGTAACCCTAGAGCAATATTGGTTGGGTAAAACAGAATGTGTAGAAGATTTTGAGATTGAAGTAGACAAAGACATGATTCAATGCGCAGAGGTTTATGTAGAGTATGTGCAGAAGAGAAAAAAAGAACTAAGCGCAAAGATGTTAGTAGAGGAACGCGTCAGCATGGAAGAAATATCACAATATGTGTGGGGAACTGCTGACGCAATTTTAATTGGTAAAAACGAAATAGAAATAATAGACCTTAAATCAGGTAAATTTCCTGTAGATGTAGAACACAACCCACAGTTGTTAATTTATTCACTTGGAGCTTTATCTCGTTACGGAGATGAAAGCACAACAGTTACTATGACCATAGTGCAACCTAGAACCTGGCACAAAGATGGTCCTATCCGATCATATTCCATGTCTGCCGCTAACTTGGTGGAGTGGGGTTATGAAACTTTAAAACAAGCAACTGATGCTTGTGATGAAGAAAACCCGCAATTCAACCCAAGCGACACGAACTGTCGTTGGTGTAATGCAAGGGAAGTTTGCGATGCCTATAAAACTTTTAAAGGAGAAAAATAATGGCAGAAGAAAACCGCGAGGAGTTGACTTTTACATTTGCCGATGATGGCGAAGAGTACAAAGTAAGCGACCTCTCTGAAGAAAATACTGTGTTGTATAACCGTTTTGTGGTGTTACAACAGAGAAAGAATGATTTGATAAATAACACTCAGTTTGAGGTTGATAATTTACAAATCTTAATTAATGAATACGGAGCTAGATTACAAGCTGCTGTGGAATCATCTGATGATGAAGGAGAGTCAGAATGAGTCTAGCTGGTATTAGAAAGAAAGCCAAAAAGAAACCACCAAGAATTGTTATGTATGGTGGTGCTGCTATTGGTAAAACATCTTTTGGTGCAAGCATGAATAAACCTATATTTGTGCTAACAGAAGATGGAATGGGAAAGATAGAATGTGATCATTTTCCTTTGTCAGAGGATTATGAATCTTTCTTTGGCAATCTTAATTCTTTATTAGAAGAAGATCACGAATACAAAACAGTCGTGGTTGATTCACTTGATTGGTTAGAACCTCTTGTTTGGCAAAAGGTTTGTGACGACCATGGTAAAAAATCTATTGAAGAGTTTGGATATGGTCGTGGCTATGTAGAGGCCTTAAAAGAATGGCGAGCTTATATAAGCATCCTTAACAGATTACGTGATGAAAAAGGTATGACAGTTTTACAAATTGCGCATAACCAAATCAAGCGTTTTGAGTCGCCAGAGATTGAGGCTTACGATAGACATGAACTTAAATTACACAGAAAAGCTGCTGATCTAATCCTGGAGCATAGTGATTGTTGTTTCTTTGCAAACTACAAACTTGGTACTGTAAAGGTGCAAGGCAAGGGCGGGCAAATGTCTACCAAAGCTACGCAAGGAGATAGAGTTATCTATACCCAAGAGAAACCAGCTTTTTTAGCTAAAAATAGATATGCATTGCCAGCAGAGATGCCCTTTGATTGGCAAGCAATTCGTGAAGAAATGTTGAAGTAGGAGAACATATGGATATAACAGATTATTTTGGTGAAGTACAAACTGAACAACAAAAGGTTGACATCAAGCCAGGTAGATACAATCTTGAATACACTCATACAGATGATGAGCCAAGAATGGGTAAGAATGGTTGGATGGGAATACGTTTGAATTTTAAGATTCAGGGTACTGAAACTTTTGTTACGCATACAATTACCATTCAACATGATGATCCAAAGAATGTGAATTGGGGAAGAGAAGAGCTGATGAAGATGGCTAAAGCTGCTGGAATCGAAGGCTCTATAAAAGATACTGATGAACTTCGTGGGAAGGTTATCAGTTGTTCAATTAAATTAAATGATAATGGTTATCCTGAAACAGACTCTAAGTTTGGTAACAGTTGGAAGCCTGCTGAAGAGGTCAAAGCAACTACAAAAAAAGTAGCAGCTCCGAAACAGGAAGAATCTGAGGAAGATGTAGAGTTCGAAGATTCAGATGACCTTCCATTTTGATTTAAAGAAAATGCGCCCAGCTTTATGTGGGTATTGCAAAATACCCGCAGGGCCATTTATGAGGATAGAGGATGAACGAATATATGGTGCGTGTACGCACGAACATTTAAAACTTTTACGCGAGGAAAAGAAGTTGAAAAGAATAGCAATAACTTGTGATGATGGACTTGATTATGCTATCAGCAAAACCAAACAAACCTACATAGATATGAGTAAGAAAAATAAAACTTATGTCTTGCATGAGTGGGAAAGAAAAGACAGAAAATTACTTTTTAGTCGCGTTGTAAACGAATATATGACTTGGGCGAATCATCAAGCTCAAACAGGTCGTATGGATAAGGTTATACGCGATGGATCTGACTAAACATTTTGGAGCTGATGGCGTAGTAATCAACGAGGATTATCTTTTCCAAGAAGGCAAAGATATACAAGAACTCGTCAACGAAATGCGCAATCATGGATTGCAAGTAGATTATCCAGATTTAACTGGTCAGCTTGTGCGTGTGCGGGTGGGAGAGAGCGCCATGTGCAAGGCTGACCGATCTAATCAAAAGTCTGGCTGGTATGTTGTAAACCTCGTTGGTGAGCAGCATTACTTTGCAACTTTCGGTAATTGGAAAACAGGGTTTGAGGGTAAATGGAGCAGTATCAATCCAAATAAACTAACACCCAAACAGACACAAGAATTAAAACAACAGATGTCTGATGCTCAAGAGCGGAGAGAAAAAGCTCAGAAAGACAGGCAAGAGGAAGTGGCAAGCGAGGTAAACCTCAGATTTGATTCTTTTAAAAATGTATTTGAACACGAATATCTCTCCAATAAAAAGGTTAAAAACTATAGTTTGAAAGTTGACACAAACGAAAGTTTGGTCATTCCTGTGTATTCTACATCAGGACAAATTAGATCGCTACAGTATATTAGCAAAAAGGGGGACAAAAAGTTCCATCCAGGTGGCGAAATCAAAGGAAACATATTTTTAATTGGTTGTTCGGTTGATGAATTACCAACAATAAATGAGCTAGTCGTTGTCGAAGGTTATGCGACAGCAAGTAGTGTATATGAAGCAACACAGATACCAACCGCGTGTGTTTTTTCTGCTAACTTTTCGATGGATGCAGTTAAAAACATCAGAGGAGTCTCTCAATGTAGAATATACCTAGCTTTAGACAACGACACAAGCTCTGTAGGACAAAGAAATGCGCAAGAGGTAGCTAATGCCTTCCCTAATTGTTTTGTGCGCATACCGAGCCTTAGAGGAGATTACAACGATATGTATTTAGAGCATGGTTTGGAGCGTGTGCGTGAGGAAATCATGCGATCTGGATTAGGTATTACTAGATATGCAATCAGAAACTTAGTCAACGAGCCACCACCTCGCACTTGGCTAGTAGATAAATTCTTAGAAAAAGGGAAGCCATCTATCTTGGCCTCTATCGGTGGGGTTGGTAAATCTATGTTAGCGCTAGACTTAGCTATTAAGATAGCAAAAGGTTATGGAGATTGGTTTGGTCATCCCGTATCACAACATGGTAATGTGGTGATGCTTTCGGCTGAAGATGACCAAGCTGAAGTGCATAGAAGATTAAAAGCGCTTGATCCTAAAAATGAAAGGCAAGATGCAAAGTATGACGTTTTTGCGCTTACTATTCCCGATACTGCTAAACCTTTGATCTTGTTGCGTGATGATGCAACAGGATTAAATATTACCGAACAAGCTAACGAGCTAGTTGCAGAACTAGAAGAGATCCCAAATTTAGAATTGGTTGTCATAGATCCAATTCAAGCCATGAGTAGTGCGCCATTGTCATCAAGCAATGAAGCCGCACAACTTTATTGTCAGCTATGCGCCTCGATATCCTCGCAGATGTCGTGTGGGGTGTTGTCCATTCATCACATGAGCAAGTCAGCTCTATCCAATGGTGATGATCCAATGTCCGCCAGGCAGTCTATTCGAGGCGCTAGCTCCTTAGTTGATGGTCATAGACTAGCGATAGGTTTGTGGCTCGGTAATAAGGAGGAAGCTGAACGTATCTGTGTGGAGAATGGGGTTGAGCCTGATCCGTTGCGGGTGGTGCGGGGAGGCGTGGTGAAATGCAATTCCAGCGAGGTGGATACAAGCGTGAAAACTATGTTTAGGAAAGATGCGGTATTGATGCCGTATGATAAAAGTAATTTTAATATTGAGGAGTTTTAATATGCCAAAACCAAAAACGTATGATGGTAGACACGAAATTTTTGAAAAAGTGATACATTTAATAAGGGAAAATGAGAATAAAGATGAAATATTGCGTGCAGTATTTAATTTTCAGTTAGAATTAGAGGAAATGATTAGCGGACGGGAAGATGCCAGAGAAGATTAAACCAAGTGTAAAACATACAGATAGAAAAACAGGTAAGACTTGGATTGAGCATTTTTATTTAAAAACGCAACCGCTCACCGAGTTAGAACGGATTATGCAAGATGAACGAGCTAATAAAAAATTAAAAGTAAAATGTTTACGAGAAATAACCAGGAGAAGTAAAGAATAATTAATAAATGATTGAGTATCTATTGCGTAAGTTAGATCACATGATCGAAAGATCATGGCAGCGCCACGCAGATAGATTATTTTTACAAGGTGAGCAATGGGAAAAGGATCAAAGCCAAGACCAATAGAAAATTTGGATATATTTAGGGAAAATTGGGACAAAATCTTCACTAAGAAGCAACCCGCCAATGTGACAAAACTACCCAATGAACGGGACAAAACTACCCAATAACCGAGTCATAACTACCCAATGACTGAGGCGAAACTACCCATATATCCATATCATATATATATGATATAAGAGAGTTGAGCCTGAAGGCTCAATCTCTCTGTTAGGGAAGCGAGTGGAAAAAGAGTGGGAAACGACACAGGGAGCAAGAATTAATGATAAGAAAAGAGCAAGAAAACGTCTGGTGGATTGTAGCGGGTGAGGTGGAAAATCCTCAGCATAGTGGTTTGGTGAGATTAGGCGTGGCGAGAGCGTATAAGGATAATTTTGCGCAGTTGCGACAGCGTGTATGGAAGTGGTATAGGAGGCAAGCGGGGAGAGTGGAGCTGAACGCGGGTGCGAAGCTGGTGTTGTGGGCGATGGTGGAGCGGTATAGATATGAGACGATGAGCAGTCACGATGCGGTTAGTTATTATGCTCGCATGGTGGGGATGAATAGGAAGAGCGTAGGGCGAGCAGTCCAGGAGTTGATAGAGCATAATATTATCTGGTGTGTGCTAGAGGATGAGAAGGTGCGCTTGCGCAGGAGCAAGGCGGGTGGGAGGAAGCATTTTTTATTGGTGGGCTTGGGCGACCTCTTAATTAAGGAGGATACATGAACGAGGCCGCCTGTTGCCCGTGAAGGGCGCGGTGGGTATAGAGGTAATCATGAATAAAATTTACCCACCGCTAAAAAGGTTAATTATACAAGTTTTAATTCCTCTATTGCGCTCTGTAATTCTGATAATCGCAAAGATTGAGATGATACATACAACCAATCAACCTCTGTTGGTTTTTTGTCCTTTAGTTCCTCTTTTATGCAAAAATCATATTCGTCTGCTAAAGAATCATAAACATAATTTAATTGGTGTAATATTTTTTTAATATCTGCCATAATTCCCCCTATACATACTCAATCAATGGTTTTTTTCTTTTATCATCAAATTCAGTTATACGTTTACCCGATTTATAACCGATGGTTATTTGCCCATCACTTGCTGAGATAAAGGATATTTCCTTATCTAATCTCTCCTGGCGTAGTTCTAAACGTCTTTTGATAACTTTGTCTGTATGTTCCGTCATTTCTTTACCTCTTTTAATATTTGGTTTATCTCTTGTACTGATTCCCTTACTGTATGAGTTAAGGGAGTACTACCTACTTCAATAATAGTATCGCTTGTAATGTCGCACTTGTAATATCCTACAATGGACTTAGGCGATAAAACTAAAGTCTCACCGCCAATTAGGTTAAATTTAACTAAGTCTTTCATCATTACCTCCTTAATAAACTACTTTATATTGTTTTAATTTTTCAATATCTTTTTCGTTAGTAACTGAAACATTATTTATCCAAACTGCTCGTTTATAACAATTATTCCAATATTGCTCACGATCTTCATTAAAATAATCATCATCTTT
>CAACVD010001330.1_pt1 | contig 11898 bp, 11 predicted proteins | sample 2381771 | NCBI WGS metagenome assembly CAACVD01 (sample SAMEA5211965, study PRJEB30684) | marine metagenome | biome: Marine; feature: Epipelagic; material: Water | collected 2015-10-15 | depth 15 m | reverse complement strand
AATGCCTAGACGGTTTGTATCGTCAGGTGTGGATTAAGGAGTATAAATAATGGGTGGTATAACTAAAAGTTTGTTTGGAGAAGCACCTAAGCAACAAGTAAATCGAAGTGCAACATTTCAACCATTTACGTACACTAGCCTTATCGGAGAAGCTAGGGGTGAAAGAGATGGTGATAAATTTAACTTTAGTCAAGAGATTTCTCCTGAGTTACAGGCACTGTATGGTGCAGGTCTAGCTCAGTCACAACCGCTTTTATCTCAATACTTAGCGCAAGCTGGAACACCTGTCGCTGGTTTTGATGCGCCTGCTTTTGATGTAAGGGATAGAGAGCGGCAAGTATTTGAAGAACAAGCTGCCTTACTAGAGCCTACTTTTGCACAACAACGACAACAGTTGCGTGGTGACTTGTTTGGCTCTGGTCGTCTAGGTCTAAAGATAGCCGGAGAGGGTGTAGGTGCTGGTGCTGGGGGTATGGTTAGTCCAGACGCATTTGGGTTGGCTAGGGCACAAGCACTAACTACTGCTGAGTTAGCACCTGCGGCAAGACGAATAGCACAAGAAGAACAACGACAGGCATTTGCACAACAGGAAGCAGCATACAGATTAAACCAAGCAGCCCAACAACAGCAATTAGCTAACTTATTAGGTGGGTACGGTGCTGCATTTGGTACTGCTAAAGATGTATATGGTTTAGAGTCAGGTCTTATTGGTCAAGCTGCTGGCTTAGAAGAAGCTAGAGCTAGGGCGCAGGCTGGAGCTACAAGTATGACACAAGGTTCAGGTGGTTTGTTTGGAGCGATAGGTGGCGGTCTTGGGGGTGCGTTAGGAACTGCTGCTGGCTCATATTTAACTGGTGGATTAGGTATGCCAAGTTTATCATCTTTAGGCGGTATGTTTGGCGGGAGTGCTGTATATAACCCCAATGCTTACGGTGTTTTTGGATTAGACCCAAGAGTTATACGATAGGAGAGAACATGGCTGGTATGATTAAAAGCATTTTTGGTTTAACTACTGAAGATGTAAGAGAGCAACAAAGACAGCAGCAACAGAAGTTAGCTACTCAGCTAATCCAGCAGGGTACTAGCCCATTTGCTGCTTCGTTTGGCACTGCCTTTGGTGGAGAACTAGGTCGGGGTCTTATGTCAAGACTTGGTATCCAAGACCCTGCTATGGCTAAGGCTCAAAGTGTAGAGGCTAGACAAACAGCATTGAACGAACAACTAGCAGCCTTGTCTCCTGATGACCCACAGCGTTTTTATTTAATTGGTCAAGCCCTAGTTGATGCTGGGGATTCAGCAGAAGCATCCCGTTACTTTGCCTTGGGTAGACAAGCCGAAGCACTTGGTCGTCAAACTGCTATGTCTGAAAAAGAGTTTGAGTTAAGAGAGCAGTCACAAGAAGCACTAGAATCTCAACGTGAACAGACTAATGCTCTAAGTATGTTTAATTCACTAGTTGATAATCTTACACCTGTTGAAGAAGCATTAAAAATTACTAAAGATAGTTATCCTAGTTTTAATATATCACAGTCATATGTTGATGCTGTGGGCGATGGCGCTTCTTCTACAGGAGGTTTAGCAAATGTATTTAGTAATCTTCCAGAAGGTACTACCATTTCTTTGCCCGGTGGTATGACAGCTACAATAAGAGGCGGTAAAGCAGAAATATCTGATGCTAATAACGACAATAATAATGGTGCTAATAACGACAATAATTCTGGTGGGGTTGTAAGTTCTCTAGTTGACATGGTAACAACAAGTCAAGATGAATTATCTGAAAAAATATCAGAAGCAGAACAAGAGTTAAGTCAAATAATGAATAGACCTGCATCTGATTATTCAGGGTTTAAGACAAGCGGCGAGTTTAAGAGGGAAAGGGCTATAATAAATAAGCAGGAAGAAATTGAGAAGCTAAAAAAACAGTTGAGGTAATATGGCTAAGACTATATCTTTTGAAGAATTAGCAAGTATATTAGAAGGTCAAGAACAACAAATAGGCGAGCCAGCTTTAGAGCAAAAAGATAGGGTAGAGGAAGAAGATTTAGGTGACATAGCTGCGGAGCTTGGAACAGAGATTGCGCTTTCTACTGCTGGTCAAATAGCTGCTGCTGGTACTGGAATATTTTATGTGCCTGTTGCTTTTGGTACAGGCTTTGGTGCTTCCGTAACCGCTCAGAAGACTATAGGCGACCCAGACGTATCCTATGGTCGTGCTTTTGTAAACGGGATGGTAAATTTAATACCTGCTAGTCAAGCATTGCGTTCTATTACTTCTGGCACTAAGATAACAAAAGAGATTGTAAAAGAGGCAGCTAAGCAAGAGGCTGTCAGAGGCTCTGCTATTGGCTTGGGGGAAGCTACTGCGGTAGCTTTTATAGATGAAGGAAGAACGCCTACCCTTGAAGAACTAACTACTTACGGATTGGGTGGTGCTGCTTTTGGTGGCGCTCTTGGTGCAGCCAGTCCTAAAGTTGCTAAGTCGTTCAGTAAATTTTTAGGCAAAAATGCTACGCAGATTGATGACGACCTAAACACTGGTAAGATTAGTGAGCAAGATGCTGTAAATGTTGCAACTGCAAGGAGTAGGTTAGTAGGTGACATTGACGAAGTAATCGAGCAAGAGATACAAGCACGTAGAGTAGTTGATGAAAGTGTTAGTAAGTCTGATGAACGTGCTGCACAAAAAATACTAACTTCTGCTTTAGATACAGATGAAGGTTCTACTTTTTTTCAAAGAGTAAAGGCTGCCATAATACCTTCTAAGATTGTTGGCAGGCAGGTAATGGATGAGGCTTTTTATTTAAGACCCAAAATTAACTCTGCTATAGAAATGGGTTCTAAGATAGAAAGAAGAATATCAGCAGTTATAAAAGCAAGACCTGAGCTTGAGCAACCTATCAACAAGTATCTTGATACGGGCGAGATGGACGATAGCATACGCAAACTAAACATTGCAGGGGACTTAATTCAATACTCGGATGTAAAACAAGATTTACAATTTAAATTAATACAGCAGTTAGAAGATTATAACTTTACTAACCTGTCTGATATAGACCGACAAAACCTGTTAAAAACAATTAAAGACAGTATAAAAGAAAAAGACTATGCTACTAGAGAGTATCGTTTATTTATAGACAAAGACTACAAACCTAGTTTGAGACTTGAGCAGGAAGCCAAGGAAGAAGTCAAGCTAAAATATTTATCTGAAAATCCTGATGCTACTCCTGAAGTTGCTGAACAGCAAGCTGTAAAATATATGCAAGACTTGAGGGATAGTAGCGCAAGAGCTAGGGCAGACAAACCCAATACCTACATAGGTGGTACTAAGGACGGTATATTACGCTTTCGTTCAGACCTAGACGATATGGTAAATCTCAGAGCTTACTTAGGCGAAGTAAAAGAAGCTGGAGAACGTGTAAGGGGTACGCTAACAGGGCTAGCCAGAACCGTTTATCGTAATCAGGCAGATGCAAATGTTGCCAATGCTTTAAACAGGTTAGGTCTTGCGACACCTACACAACCTAACAATAACTTCACAAAATTAGAGTTAAAAGGTAATATAGACACTGGTTTATATGTACCTAATAATGTCCAAGCTGCTCTATCAAATATTTATCTAAAAGGTTTTGTAGATAAAACAGACAATGTATTTACTTCTACATTGAATGACGCTTGGGCTACTGGTGTTGGCTTATCTAAAGCTGTTAAAGTACTACTTAACCCTCCCTCATATGCAGTAAATGGCTTAGGTGGGATGATAACAATGTTAGGTCAGGGTATGAACCCATTTAGCAGAGGTTATGGTAAAGGTCTCAAGTACGCACTTGCTGAGTTTGAGGGTTTGGAAAAACAATTCAGTAAAGGAGGCTCAAGGGCTAGACAGAACATATTAAATAATATGCAGGAGATGACTAAGTATGGCTTGTCTGCTGCTAATATTATTGAGTCTGATATTCGTGATTCATTTAACCAAGGATTCTTTGGTCGTGTTGTAGGCAATAAGCTAAAGCCAATAGGCAAGGCTTACGCTGCTACTGATACTGCTGCTCGTTATGCTGTATGGACTCATAGTCAGAGGCAGCTAAACAAGATGTTCCCAAATTTAGAAGGTGAGCAACTAAAGATAGCTGCTGCCAAACTTACAAACGACACCTTTCAAAACTATGAAAAGCTAAGCCCAATCGTAAGGATAGCATCAAGAGTTGGTATCATGCCACAATTCGTAGCTTTCACCGCAGAATTTATGCGTAATATCTACAACCAAACTAAGTACGCTACTCAGATGCTTAGAGGCACTTTTGGTAGGGAGTTTGGTTTAGACCCATCTCAGGCATCACAAACAGCTATGAGACTAGAAGGTGCTAAGAGACTTTCAGCATTGACTGCTGTTATTGCTGGTGGGGAGGCAATACGCACGACTTACAATCAAGATAATGGTGTTACTCCTGAAAGGGAAGCAGCACTTAAAAATTCTGTTCTTCCTGAATGGACTAAGAATCAGTCTATTCTATTTACTAATATATCTGAAGATGGTAAGTCAGGCTCATACGCAAATATGTCTTACATATCACCTCATGCTATGCTTGCTGAAGCTATGAACGCTGCTGCAAATGATGAACCCTTATCATCTCTTGCTAGTTTACTAGTTGACCAGTTTGTTGGTGAGGGTACTTTTGTAGCGCAGAATATCTATAGAGCTTTGGACAACGTAGACGCTAATGGTAACTCAATCAGCGACAGCCCAGACGACTTTACTAGTTTTAAGGATAGGTTAAAGTTTGTTGCTCAAGAGATTTTTGAACCCGGATTTTCCAGAGAGTACGAAAAGGTTGTTGAGTCACTAACTCAAGACGACCCAACTTATAGCTTTAAAGATATACTTGCTAGACAGGTAGGTGCTAGAATACAAAAGTTTGATGTTGAAGATAGCGCAAGATTCAAAGTAAAAGAATACAATCAAGCCGCTAGAAGTGCTGGTTCAAACTACAATACAGCTAGAGACTACGGAAAATTATCACAGGAAGCATTGCAAACAGTATATCAAAACAACAACAGTGTTCGTAAAGATAATTTTGATGAGATAGCCAAGGTTGATTCTGATTTAAAAATTCTTGGATTGTCTGAGGAAGATAGAATACAAGTGCTAAAAAACTCTGGAGTAAGTTCTAAGGATATTGTAGCTACTCTTGAGGGTAGATATAACAATCTAAAACTCAACCCCACAATGTCTACTGCTGAAGTATTTGATGATGAATATGCTAATCTAACACTAGACCAGTTCAGACGTAAAGTAAGAGATGTAGCAAAAACTGACAGAGCATTAGCTAAGAAATTAGTTACTGAGTACAAGTCAAGGGTGCGTAGTGATAGACTTGGTATAGGCACTAAGGATGAGTTAATTAGACGTATGTCAGTAGAAGAAAGGGCTGACTATATATTAGCCAACCCAGAGAGATTCCAAGAGTTTAGAAGAAAGGGTATTGTAACCAAGTCTGTATTGTTAGAGCTAAGACGCAGAGGCGCTAAGTTCTAACCCTCACACATAACGCACTCACCTGTGCTACCTTTGACACCTGCTTCACTTCTTAGGTAGTACAGAGATTTAAGGTACTTATCCCTGAACGCTATCTGATGCACTCTGCTTATTTCTTCTTCTGGTGTATCACTGGGAAAGAATAGGTTTAGTGACTGTGCTTGGCATATATACTTCTGTCTTGCACTAGCTAGACGTACTAGCATCTCTTGGTTAATCTCAAAGCTAGTCTTGAATACAACTTTTTCTTCTTCGTTCAACCACTCAACGTCTTGTACTGAACCATTGTGTTTAATAATATCCTGTATTGTGTCGTCATTGTATACGCCCTTTTCCTTCATGACATCAATCAGAACAGGATTAATCCTATTTATCTCTCCAGCAGGGCTACCTTGTACAAAGACATTTTTGTAGACAGGCTCAATGCCCTGAGAAACAGACCCACATATCAAGGCACTACTTGAGTTAGGTGCTACAGCAAGCAGGTGTGTATTACGTACACCATGCCCCTTGCACCACTTAGGTTCGCCCTTCCACTTAGCTAGTTTCCTACTGGCTTCTTTTGCTTCTGCCTTGATACCGCTAAATATCTTCTGGTTTAGCTGGTACGCTTCCATAGATTCAATAGGTATCATGTTCTGTTGTAGGTAAGTATGGAAACCTAGCGTACCTAGTCCCAATGCCCTGCCGTATTCTGTACTACGGACAGCACGTTCCAAGCCCTTGATGCCCCTACCTAGCTTGATAAATTCCTCAGCTACACAATCAAGAAACATAATGGCAGTCTGTACTGCGTCTGTATCCTTCCATTCATCGTACTTGTTCAAGTTCATAGAAGACAATACGCAAGTGAATGTATGAAACTCATCACTATGTAGGGTTATCTCAGTGCATAGATTACTAGCCCTTACCTTGAGTCCATGCTCAGCGTACATTGGTGGGTTCTGAGCGTTCATCCTGTCCACGAAAATGAAGTACCCTTTACCTGTCACCATCTTAACTTTTAAGGCTCTCTGATAGCGACTGAGAGCGTCTGAACACCCCTCATCCAGCTTAGATATAAACTCATCAGTAACAACCCAGCCAACATTACAGTCATCTGGATGATTGACTAGGTGGTCTGCTATCTCCCAGAAGTCGCCATGTTCTAGTTCAATGTACCCAGCCCACGCGCCTCGTCTTGTATTTCCTTGTGATACATCTCTTGAAAGCTGTACGAAATCTCTAAGGACTGGTAGTATTCCTGAAGCAGAACCTCCCGTAGAGATGGGTCTTCCTCGCTCTCTAATTCCGCCAAGATAACTTGAAGTTCCAAAACCATTTTTTGAAAGTACAGCAGTCTCTCTCTGTGCATCATAAAATTCATATACACTATCTCCTACATAGCCACCACTGCACGAAACTGGGCAGCCGCGATTAGTACCCATGTTTGCCAATACGGGTGTTGAACAAGCAAGCCAGCCATTCCACATGATGTTGAAAAATTTATGCTCATAGTTATCTCTGTCCTTCTCCATGTGTGATGCTGCACACTTAGCTATTCGAGTATAGACAGCATGTAAGTCAGGATACTCTGGTGTTATGTATTTGTCCTTGAGTATCTGCCAAGCAGGGGTAGTAACCCACATAGGTAGTCTACCTTCTGCCTGTAATTCTTTTCTTTCTTTACCAAGTTCTTCATAAATCGTTGTCATTATTATATGCCTTAAATGTATCCGTAGTAAAAAGTTTTTTAAGTGATACTAGCCACATCTTAGATGCTTTGTGGTCACCACCCATGACAGACTTCTTACTGTCCAGATTGTTAATTAGTTTCTTTAGATTATCAGTCTTGAACACCAACGTACAGTAGACATCATCTCCCATACATAGGTTATGAAACCAGTAGTCGGACTCAGTAGCATCAATACCAGAAGGTTTACCCCAACTCTCATACTCTATGGCTATGTTACCTGTCTTTTGCCACATACCACGTTCAGACTTTACTTCTATCTTCTTGTCCTGCAACATCTCGGCAACTAGGTCTTCCCTGACCTTGCCGTATTCTAAATCAATATCAAACTTCTTTCTGTCTTCTTTCTTTGGTTCTAGTTTTTTATCCATGTAAACTTAGCCTCACTCCAGTCTCTGGTGTAGTTGTTGCCTTGTTTAGTAAAGAAGTCATGTAGACTGCCTGAGTTGATGTTCTTGTAAAACCACTTACTAATAGGGTCATAGTCTACTTTATACATAGGCTCTATGTCAAGCTGAGACAGACATAAATTAATGCGCGACTTGATAAAGTTATCCATCTGCCATCCTGTAATACCTTTTATGTCACCCTTCTCAAATATCATCGAGATGATTCTTGACTCATGCTCGTATACTTTCTCACATGCTGCAATGATTCTGAGCTTCATTCTCTTGTAAAGCCAGTCATCAAGTCCCATCTCTTTCTTTAGTTGCTTGTGCAGCCAAGCACCAGCTTCAGAGTGAAGGTTCTCATCTCGTACAGAGAAGTTGATACCAGAAGTCATGTGCATTAGCTTGTTCTTACCCTCCGCTTGGAAGTGCTTGAGGAAAGCAAAGTTAGAGTACAGGATAGCACCCTCAGTAATAGAACCAAGAGCAGTTATATACAATGGGTCTTTACTGCTAAACTCTTTTTCGAGCCACTGCATACGAGAAGAAAGAACCTCATCCTGAGCGTATGACGAATAGAACTCATCTGTCTTGAGTCCCATCACTTCATTTAGCTTGTCATAAAACGGAGCATGAACGTTTAATTCAAACATGCCAAAGACTGATGCCATACGTTGTATCTCAGGGCGAGGAAAGGTGGTACGAACATAATCAAGCCAGTATTCGTTACCGACATGCAATTCGTACAGAGTAAATAGTTTTAAGACAGTAGTTACTCCATGTAACTCTGCCTCTGTGAGATTAGTTTTAAGGTCGTGTATGTCCTTCTCCATCTCAATCTCTTTTGCTGTCCAGAAGATATTGTCCTGCGCTTCTGCATAGCCTACAGCTTGTGGGTAGTCCACTGTATATGTGTTTTTAGTTGTCGTTATCTGCGTCTTCATCGTATTCTTCCAATTCTAGTTTAGAAGTAGTGATTACTATACCACGTAAAAACCACTCCATTGTAAATGCTTTGACATCTTCACCCTTGTTAGGGAATGTTACAAACCCTATGAATGGTAGCCAGCCACCAAACAGAGGGAATCCAAAGAAGATGAGTTCTCCACCGTCATCGAATCGAAGCGGTGTCAGTTCAAATTTATATCCAGTAGGCATTTAGTTCTCCAAATTTAATTCGTCATTGTCATCCTCAGCAAAATCTAGCTGCAAATCATACAGCCTATCTTCTATCTTATCTACAAATCTCTCGACCAGTTCGTCAGAGTTTATCTCTAAGACTTCCATCAAAGATATTTCGTCTATCTGCTTTAGCTTTTCGCAAAGGTCATCTAAGGTCAACATTAGTTTTCTCTTATGTATTTCTCTAGTTGTTTAACTTCAAATAAAGTAAAGTGCTTAATTCCTTCCTTTTCGCACCACTCCCCCATATTCATCTTGCTACCTTTTCTAACCTTCTTGTAGGGGTCAGACAGGACGAATATCAACTCGTACTCACCCTCTGTACACTTCTTGATTGCTTTGTACTTCTGGGTGTCACCAGAACGAAAGAATCCTTTACATTCTATAATGAATTTACCTTTCACAAAATCTGGTTTATAATTTCTTTCCACAATGTAGGGAATATCAAATGGTTCAAAATCAAATCCCTTTGTCTTTTCAGCAAAGGCTCTCTCTAATCCGCTTCTATACTTTGGCTTGCTCATAAAAATCAATAGGCATGTCTTTGCCCCTCTGTAGCATCCATAGTAGCTGAGAGTTCTCAACTGCCCTTTGGAATCCATTGTCAAATTCATCAAGGTACATATCAACAATCAGCTTGTCCCAGTTATCATGTTCATCCAATAACTTGTCAGCTTTCTTGTCCCCAATACCCTTGATGCCAGTTATGTTGTCCACTCTATCGCCAGTGAGCATTTGCTTGTAGAAGAATCGAGTACCTTCTTCTGCTGTTACTGTTTTCCATTCTTTCTTATTGTAGTTGTAGTGTAGTCCCTCAACCATCAACAAGTCCTTATCAATAGTAGCAATAGCAGTGTCATCAGTCTGGGATAGCGCAAGTGCATCGTCTGCTTCCATGCCAGTAACTACCTGTGCTTTGTATCGTGACTCTAGGTAGTCCCTGATAGCCCTATAGTGAACAGGCTTTTCTACCTTGCTTCTGTTGCCTTTGTAGTCGCCCCTAATTTTGTCCCTAAAGTTACCTTTGCCTGATAGGAATATTTTATAAGAGCTACACTTAGTGTCTTTGATTATTTCCTGTATGTATCTCTTGCAGGAATGTAAGGCGTGGGATTCAGGGTCAGCTTTCACCGACCCGTCCTCCTGTTTAGTCTGACTTGCAAACGCTATCTTGTAGACGATAGGGTCGCCATCAATGAGAAGTTTCATTGTTAGAATGGAATACGGTCATCAAAATCTTCATCGCCAGTAGACTCTACTGCTTGCAACTCAGGCTTTGAACCAGCGTTTATACGCTTATCGTATACATACTTGGCAAGTCCGAACAGAGCATTTTGGGCAGGGTTGTTTTCATCGTCTGCATCACCTACGCACTGGTCAGTAATAATAGAGTCAGCTACCTTGTCCTGATACTTAGCAGGGATAGGTGACAAACTGTCAATGTTATCGTAGATTTTGCCAGCGTTCTCACCCTTGCCAGCAACACTTTTTACATGCACATTGCATGGATTACCTAGAACCGAATCCCAATCAGCTACTTCACCCTCACTGGCAGTTGGTTCAAATACCTTGTAGTACTTTAACTCATTGCCTTTTTCATTCATCTCATAGAAGATGTTGAAAGGTTTAGTCCATAGCAGGCGGGGTTGCTCGACTCCATCTATCATCACAGGTTTTCCTAGAACCTCAATGGCTAAGGAAATCTGCTGTGCTGGTGGTTTAGACTCACCCATGTATTCGCGTTCTTGTAAACCCAAGTCAGCTACATAGGCTAGTCTGCCCTCGTACTCACCAGCAGTTAAGTTGCTGTATCCACTATCACTAGGAGGGTTAGTCGTGTCTGGGATACTACGTCTTACTAATGCCATAATTTCTCCTGTTTGTTAAGTTACCCTAATATTATACCACACATTAATGGATTTGTGAATAGTTTTTTCCAAACTGTACATCACAATCCAAGTCTCTGTTTAACTTCAGTAATTTATTTACCTTAGCTATAGATTGTTTAAGTATGTCCTCTATCTTATCCTCATCTCCTTTTTGTAATTCAAGTATTATCTCATCATGAAACTGTGCAGTTAGCTGTGGTCTTTTCTGTAGTATGAAACCTATCCACAGGTCAAAGCAGTACACGCCAGTGCCTTGATTCAAGGTAGAGAATATGTCCTTCTCACTGCGTAGCTTATACCATATCTTACTGACAGGGTTATACAGCCAGTCCTGCTTCGTCTTTACTGCCTTGCTAATCTCCTTCAAAGACCAGTTACGCGACCAGTATGCTTTGTGTATCCTTGCTGCTTGACTCTTGGTTATGCCCAACTGTCTAGCTAATGTGACAACACCACAACCGTATGTACAGGCATAGTTACCACCTTTGTAGTTGTGGCGAATAGGTGTAATGCTTTTGTCCTTGCCTGATTTGTAGTCGTCTACCTCCTGCTGATTAACAGCCCCAGCAGACAGTGCCAAGTCAAGGTGTGGGTCAAAGCCCTCCACCTGCATCTCCTTCACGTATTCTGGGTCATATTCCCACATAAAATGCTGTTTAGTCCTGTCCTCAAGTGAAGACATGTCAGAACCACACAACACATTACCCTCATCACTAGTCAGTAGTCCTCTAATTTGCTTACCGTATGGCTTACGTAACGAAGGTATATTGACACACACTGCATGTTTGAATCGTAGCGTGTTGGTCAAACCCTGTATCTGAGCCTCTACATAGCCATCTACGTGGTTTTGTATTAGACCCTGTACTAGACCTATCCTATGTTTAGTTACGGTCATAGAGGCTAAATGAGAGAGTTCTGGGGTATCTTTAGCCAATACTTCTATCGAGCTACACAGTTCCCCGTCCCCATTCTTTATCTGGGGTATCCGTTTGTTGTCCTTAGCGTGTTTAAAAGTTCTGGGCTTCCAGCCTAATTCAGTTAGCCAATTCTTTATCTGAACAACGGAAGTAGGGTTGGGTTCTTCAAAGCCCGTGATAACCTCTATCTCCTGAGTAGTATCAAAGTCTAATCCATTCATCTCACACAGCACTTGCCACTTCATACCATGACTAG
>CAACVD010001329.1_pt1 | contig 11899 bp, 16 predicted proteins | sample 2381771 | NCBI WGS metagenome assembly CAACVD01 (sample SAMEA5211965, study PRJEB30684) | marine metagenome | biome: Marine; feature: Epipelagic; material: Water | collected 2015-10-15 | depth 15 m | reverse complement strand
AAAGCTATCAAACAATTTTTTTTCTGCTTCTCTAAACTCCATAAATTATTAGATCTGTTTTCAGGTATAGGAGGGTTTAGTTTAGGTGCTGAACAAAATGGAATTGAAACAATAGGGTTTGTAGAAAAGGATGAATTTTGTCAAAAAGTTTTAAAAAAGCATTGGAGCGATGTTCCGATCATAGACGATATAAGGAAAGTTAATGGAAAAGACTTTGGTGCAGCTACCATTATTTCAGGAGGATTCCCCTGCCAACCTTTCTCCGTTGCGGGAAAGAGAGAGGGAACAGACGATGACCGCTACCTCTGGGATGAGATGTTACGAGTTATTTCGAGTTGTAAACCCACCTGGGTTATTGGCGAAAATGTTGAAGGACTTATTAACATCCAAGACGGCATGGTCCTCCGATCGGTGCAAGATGATCTGGAAAGAGAGGGCTTCCAAGTCCAATGTCTTGTTATTCCAGCTAGTGGCATCGGTGCATGGCATCAACGAAACAGAGTCTGGATTATTGGCTACTCCGAACACAATGGATCACCTACCACCCAGGAGCAAAGAGGGAACACTCAAATTGCAACAGGGTCACAGAAAGGGCAGAACTCGCCCCTCCAATCTGAGAGAACAGGTAGACCCACAGACAATGGCAATGTATCCGACACCAAATTCTTGGGATTCAGCCAGAGGGGCGGTATCGGAGGAATACATAAAAAAGAACCCAAAAACTCAGATAACTTTAGTAACGAGAGTAAAACAGGAACAGAGAAAAGAAATGTATCCGACTCCACTAGCAAGGGATTGGAAAATGATGTCATACAATCCAATAACAAACAAAATACCAATGCAAAAATCAATTCCGACAGAAGTTTTGAAAAACAACAGACCTGGTGGCAGACTCAATCCAAACTTTGTGGAGTTCCTGATGGGATATCCTATGAATTACACTCAGATAGAACTAATAGAATCAAAGCACTCGGAAACTCAATTGTGCCACAAATCGCAGAACAAATCTTTAGGAGTATCATAGATGCAGAATAACATACCAGGACTCAAACTTGACTTTAGCAAATCGCCTACGATCTGGAAATTTTTACAGGATAAAAGTTTTGTTAGAGGATTAATCGGTCCTGTTGGTTCAGGCAAATCCTATGCGTGTTGTGCTGAGATCTTTAAAAGAGCGATACAACAAAAACCGAGTCCAAGAGATGGAATCAAGCGAACAAGATTTGTGATTGTAAGAAACTCATATCCGATGTTAAAAACCACTACGCTAAAAACTTGGTTGGAGTTATTCCCAGAACATATCTATGGTCCTGTTCATCATTCGCCACCCATTACACACCACATTAAACTACCTTCCAGAGAAGGAGCTGCGGGGATAGATTGTGAAGTAATTTTTCTGGCACTCGATCAGCCTAAAGATACTAGAAAACTGCTCTCGCTTGAAATCACGGGTGCTTGGATTAATGAATGTAGAGAATTACCAAAAGCGGTGATTGATGGAACAACTCATAGAGTCGGCAGATATCCAAGCAAAGAAGATGGAGGGCCTACTTGGCGTGGTGTTATTTTAGATACCAACCCTCCAGACGATGATCACTACATTTATCGGTTATCGGAGAAAGAACCACCGAGAGGAAAGTTTGCCTGGAAATTTTTTAGACAACCGCCAGGTGTATTTGAAGCTCAAGATGTTCCCAAAGAAATGCCAGAAGCACAAGGGTTTGTTTTTGGTGGCGGTAAATGGTGGCAGACCAATGATAAAGCAGAAAATTTAAACAATCTTCCAAACGGGTATTATGATCAAATTGTGCCTGGCAAGAATCTCGATTGGATTCGCTGTTATGCAGAAGGCAAGTTTACTTATGTTCAAGAAGGTCGTCCTGTTACGCCAGAGTTTGACGATTCATCCATGACCGAAGATTGCGAAATTTTAGACGGAGTGCCTGTGCAGATAGGATTAGACTTTGGCTTAACACCCGCAGCGGTATTTGCTCAAAGAGATCACAAAGGTGTATGGAGAATCATTCATGAAATTGTGACTTACGATATGGGATTAGAACGCTTTGCAATTTTACTCAAAGAAGATATTAATCGATTTTTTCCTAAAAATGATATTGTCGTATTTGGTGATCCAGCGGGTAGTCAGAGATCAACCTTGAATGAAGATACTTCGTTTGATCATTTAAAAACACATGGCATTATTGCCAAACCCTGTGCGACAAATAATTTTAAAACCAGACGAGAAGCACTTGCCATGCCGATGACCAGATTGATTGATGGTAAACCAGGCTTTAGAATAGATCGTAAATGTGTTCGTCTGCGAAAATCTTTAGCGGGTGGGTATCACTTTAAACGAGTGGCTGTTGGTGCTGGGCATGAAAAATTTAAAGATGTGCCAAGCAAAAACGAGCATAGCCATGTACATGATGCCGCTCAGTATTGTTTACTCGGATCTGAATATCGAACCATGACCAGAGGAAAGTCCAGACAGTTACAACCGATGGTAGCTAAGATAGACTTTGATCCGTTAGCCTAATGTTTACAACCATAGAATTGAATCAGGCAATGAGAATCGATGGAGAAGAATCTAAGGTTGTTCCGTTTCACTATACACATTTAAAATTTATGGAGTTTAGAGAAGCAGAAAAAAAATTGTTTGATAGCTTTCATGATTATGCAGAACGACTCAAGACCTTTCCAATGCACGGATTATCATTCTCAGGCATGGTCGGTAAAAAGATTGTCTGTTGCTTTGGTTTGTTACCGATTTGGGAGGGCGTGTATGAAGCGTGGCTGATTCCGTGTTTACAAATAGGTCAACATAAATTTAAATTTCACAAAGCAAGTTTACGATTTTTTAACTACGCTGCTAAGAAACTGAATATCCATAGATTGCAGATTAATGTCAGTCGGTATAATTACCTAGCATACAAATGGGCAAAGTCATGTTATTTTCTAGAAGAAGGATTATTAAAAGGTTTTGGTCCTGACAAATCGGATTATTTTATGATGAGTCGATTGTTCGGGATTCAGGAAAAGGAGTAGACATGGGCGGATTATTTTCAACACCTAAAGCACCTGCAAATATCGGACCTTCTCAAGCGGAGTTGGATGCAGTTGCGAGAAGAGAAAAACTAGCGGATGAAGAAAAAGCTAGACAATCAAGAGAAGTAGCTGCCAGAAAGCGATCTCGCAAAAGAGGTGCGCAAGGTTTAATGACTTCTTTTCTAAGCAGAACACCTGAAGAAGATCAACAAAATACACTCGGACCAATGAGGAATCCAAGAGGATGAGCAAAAAATATATTCGTAACCCCAAAAAAAGAGAGGATCAAGATGCCAGAAGTCATGTACAAAAGTAACAATAAGATGATGAAAAAGAAATTTCCCTATAATTCTAAAGGGGTAATGGAAGCTAAAAATTTTGCTAAGATGACGGGCGGTAAAATGAAGATGTCCGTTAATGAATCAAAAATGAAGTATGCTAAAAAAACATAAAAATCCTAAAGGCGGTTTAACAGAAGCGGGTAGAAAATTTTTTAAAAAAAAAGAAGGATCTAATTTAAAGCCAGGTGTAAAAGGAGCAGCGAATACACCACAAAAAATGCGAAGAAAAGGATCGTTCTTGAGTCGGTTTTACGGGCGGTCAAACCTTCCCCCATTTAAAAAACCAAACGGAGAACCGACTCGGTTTGCACTAGCCGCCAGAGCGTGGGGAGAGTCTGCTCCCACCAATGCTCAAGCCGCTAGACGATTAGCGAGTAAAGGAAAAAATTTATTAGAACGATATAAAAACGCTAAAGCATAATGACAAAAACTATAAACGACACATATGAAAATTTTATTAAATCAAGCGATAAAGGATTTAGAGCTGCATTTAAAAAAATGGGAACATTAGGCGATGTTATTTTAACTGCTAATGGCGGATCTGGTTATAATCAAATGTTTGCAGGATTTCAAAAAGATGTAAAAAATAAAATTAATAAAAAACAAGTAAGATTTGCGAAAACAGCTTCTCGATCAACAACTAGAAATCCAAGAATTAAAAGACGATCACTTATGAATAAGGCAACATTATGACCAAATTAACACCTCAGCAACTCAAATCAAAATACGATAAAAACAATAGTCATAAAGATAATTGGCGATCCATATACGAAGATGCTTACCGCTATTCGCTACCCATGCGCAATCTACATGATGGTTATTTTGATGGTGATGTTCCAGGTCAAGATAAAATGTCGAGAGTGTTTGATTCTACAGCGATTGATTCGACACAAAAATTTGCGAATCGTTTACAATCAGGATTGTTTCCACCCGCTGCCAGATGGTGTCGATTAATACCAGGATCAGAAATACCAGAAGAACGAAAAATAGAAACCCAACAAATCCTCGATAGTTATTCTGATCGTATGTTCGATATTATGCGACAATCTAATTTTGATCAGGCAATGGGCGAATTCTTATTAGAGTTAGCTATAGGTACTGCTGTGCTTCTTATAAATCCTGGCGATGAAGTCACTCCTATTCGCTATACGGCTGTACCGACATTTTTGATCACCTTTGAAGAAGGACCATTCGGAACTGTCGATAAGGTCTATCGTAGAATGAAACGCCCGTATGGTGTGCTAGATCAAGAGTTTCCAGACATTAAGATTCCACAGGATATGAAACAAAAATACACCAACCGAGAAGGTGAAATGGTGGAGCTGATAGAAGGTACATACTACGATAAAAACACAGGCAGATATCATTATCAAATTATTGATCGAGGAGGACAAAACGAACTAGTCTATAGAGATCTTAAATCGTTTCCTTGGGTGATTGCCAGATACATGAAAGCAGCGAATGAAAGATATGGTCGAGGTCCTGTTCTCACCGCTCTACCCGATATAAAAACTTTAAATAGAGTATTAGAACTCACTCTTAAAAATGCATCGCTAACTATTGCGGGTGTGTATACTGCGGTGGATACGGGTGTAATTAATCCGAACTCAATCAATCTTGTTCCTGGTGCGATCATTCCTGTAAATTCTAATGGCGGTCCAAGAGGTGCGGACTTACAACCTTTACCTAGATCAGGAGATCCACAGTTAAGTCAGATTATAACAAATGATCTTCGTATGAACATTAAGAAAATTTTACTGGATGAATCCTTACCGCCAGACAATATGTCGGCTCGAACAGCTTTAGAAGTAGCGGAGCGAATGAAACAATTGTCGCAGAACTTAGGATCTGCATACGGAAGATTAATTAATGAAACGATGTATCCTGTGGTGAAGAGAACTTTAGAGGTTATGGATGCACTCGGTATTATTCAGCTCCCTCTCAAGGTCAATGGATTGCAAGTTAAGATTCAACCCGTAGGCGAGATTGCTATGGCAAGTAATATGACAAAAGTAAATCAGATTATGCAGTATATTCAAATCGCATCGAGTCTAGGTCCAACAGGACAAATGACCTTTAAGATTGAAGAGATATGTGACTTTATCGCAGATGCAATGGCAGTCCCAGCTTCGATCCGTACTACTTTTGAAGAACGACAACAGATGCAACAAGTGATGGCGGAACAAGCTCAAGCGGTCGCCCAACAACAGATGCAACAAACACCAGAACCAAATGTAGCAGAGGGGTAATGGAAAGAAATAAAAGAACATTGATGAATAATAATTTTAATTTTAAGTCCTATAATAATTTAAGTTGGATGAAAAGAGCTTTAAATCCAAACACTCCAATGACAGAAAATCGAGAATCAATCCGTTCTACATCTAGAGAATATAGAGGAAAAGAAATTCTTTATCCAACTGTAAGAATGATTGGAGGAAATTTAAAAAAATTATCAGATCAACAAGCATTTAGAATGGCAATTCAAAACCAAGATTTTATTGAATTTGATACCCCTGAACAAGCTACAAGATTTTCAAAAGGATTGTCTAACTACATAAGTAGATTGAGAAATAAATGAAGCCCAGCAACAAACAGCAACAAACGATCAATAGTCCTGGTTGGGAGGGGTTAGATGCAATGCCCGATCCTAATGCAAGGATCGAGCCCACCGAACTCGATAAACTCTATCAACAAGTATTTTCCACCGATCAAGGTCAGAAACTCTTAATTCATTTGAGAAAAACTTATTTGGATGTACCCGCATGGACACCTGGATATGATCACTCATTTGGTTATTTTAGGGATGGTCAAAATTCTATAATCAGAGAAATAATTTTAAAACTAAGGAGAGCAAGAAATGGATGAAGTCCAAAATCAAGAAGAAGTTAAAACGGAAGAAACACCAGAACAATCAGAAGGATTAATGTCGAAAGCATCCCTTGAACCTGAAACCACAGGCGAAGATGAGGGCATGGAAACTAAGCCTGGAGACCAGGTGGTCGAGGGTGAGGATTTAGATAATGTACAGTTTGAAAAGCCTGATCATTGGCAAGATAAATTCTGGGATGATAAAGAAGGACCAGATCCAGACAAGCTGATGAAAAGCTATAATGAATTAGAAAAAGCCTATCATAAAAAAAATAGTAAAGCTCCAGAGTCGTATGATTTAAAAGCACTAGAAGAACAAGGTATTGATAACAATGATCCAGAAGTTGAATTTGCATCAGGCTGGGCAAAAGCAAATAACATCTCGCAAGAATCTTTTAATGAGCTGGTCAGTAAAATTGCAGAAATTAGAGGTGAGAATATGCAACAGGCTGAGATCAATGAAAAAGAAGAGTTGGCTAAACTTGGAGAAAATGCAAATGAGAAAATTCAGAGCATGGTAAACTGGGGTAGAAAGCTAGTCAGTCAGGGAATCTTAAACAAAGAGGATTTTGAAGAATTTAAAATCATGGGGGGTACTGCTCAAGGTATTAGAATCTTAAATATTTTTAGAGGTATGACAGGCGAAAAAGAAATACCAACTATGAATATGCAAGTCGATGGCTTAGACAAGGATGAAGTACTATCTAGGGTTGCTGATCCTAAATATGCAACGGATGAAGCCTTTAGAAAAAAAGTTGAGAGAGATATGATTGAGTTAGAAAGGTCAGGCAAGTTATCTTAAATGCGAAACTACAAAGCAGAATATAAAAAATTTCAATCTTCTAAAAAATCAATAAAGGACAGAAGCAAAAGAAATAGAGCTAGAAGGACTTTAATGCAAGAAGGATTAGTTCGCAAAAATGACAAAAAAGATGTAGATCATAAAGATGGCAACCCGCAAAACAATATAAGATCAAATTTAAAGGTTCTATCCAGATCAAAAAACAGAGCGAAAAAATGAAGGCAATAGCTCAAATAAAACAAAAATTTAAAGATGCGGATAACATTATTGATTTTAGTGTTGATCTGTTTTTATTGATTTTTGATATTTTAACGACCCCCCTACTCATCCCCATACGGATTGCAAAGTTCTATTTAAAGTCATGGATTAAGGCATTTATTAAAAAGTTTCTTAAAAAAACTTATCACCGCATTTATGATAAACGCTAGAAGGTACTTTTTTTCTTGAAAAATTATTTTACATGGTTTATAAATTAAGTAACCAATAACCTTTTCGGCTGGTTTGGCTTCTCAGAAATGAGATTGTGTAAGGCAATTCCTTATATGTTTGGCTGGATCTTTTTCCAATAACCGAAGCGATTAATAAAAATTTTAATTATTTAACAGGAGTACAATTATGAGTACAGGATTATCAACAGCTTTTATTACCCTGTTTGAAGCGGAGGTAAAACAAGCATATCAAGGCGAATCTGTATTGAATAATAGTGTTAGGATGAGAACAAATGTTCAGGGAAGTCAAGTCAAGTTTCCAAAAATTGGCAAGGGCGTTAGTCAAATTAGAACCCCGCAAACAGATGTTGTGCCTTTAAACACAGAGTTCAGCACAGTAACAGCCACCATGCAAGATTTCATTAGCGCAGAATATTCTGATATTTTCGATCAAAGTAAGGTAAATTTTGACGAGAGGGCAGAATTGGCTCAAGTTGTGGGAAAAAGTGTGGCAAGGCGGGAAGACCAGCTTATCATTGATGTGATGGAAGCAGCTTCACCAGGAGCGACTATTGCTAACACAGTAGTAACCTCAGGTTCAGCCGCGGCTTCAGATCTGAATATTGGTAAAATCATCGCAGCTAAAAAAGCTATGGACGCTGCGAATGTAAGTCCAAACGACCGACATGCGGTCGTGCACGCGAATAATATTGCAGGACTATTAGGAGATGAAAGAGCAATCTCTGGTGATTTCCAAAACATCCGAGCATTAGTACAAGGTGAGATTAATACCATGATGGGATTTGAATTTCATATTGTTGGAGATCGAGATGAGGGTGGTTTAGCAATCGATGGCTCTTCAGATAGAAACACTTTCTTTTATCACAAATCAGCAATTGGATGTGGCGTAAGTGTCGCACCTAAAGTGGAGGTCAACTATGTGCCTGAGAAGACATCCTTCTTAGTTTCAGCTATGTACAGCGCTGGAGCAGTTGTAATCGATAACGCTGGTTTAATTAAAGTAACTTGTAGAGAATCATAGGAGGTAAATTATGGCATTTGCAAGAGCAGGATGGAATCCTATTGGTGGCATGAGCAAACGAGGTTCTGCACCACAAATGTGGTCCTATACGACCACGGATAGTTTGGCTACAATGAACACCTCTGCTTACTTCAATTCAGTATCTGATGAAGTTAAAGTGGGTGATTTAATTTATGTTCATGATTCAAACACGCCTACCGCTTCTTTAGTCGTTGTATTATCCAACGCTTCTGGAGTGGTCGATGTGAGTGACGGAACAGCACTTAGTGTAGCTGACTCAGACTAATTGACGAAACTGTGGGGAGCTTCGGCTCTCCACTTTTAATAAAGGATTTTTTTATGGCAACGGGAGATACTCAAGTCAGCATTGCGAATCAAGCACTATTGTTATTGGGTTCAGATACGATTGCGAGTTTCTCTAACGGAACAGCGGTTGGTAATGCTTTAGATATTATCTATCCCAAAGTCAAAACCACAACCCTTGGAATGTATCCTTGGACATTTACTTTAAAAAAAGCGGAGTTAGCTAGATTATCAACAGCACCTACCGCCCATTTTTTATATCAATATTCACTTCCACCAGACATGATTAATAGTGTGCCACGATCGGTCTATAACTCAAAGGATCGAGGAGCATCAACGATCACAGATTGGCAAATTCAAGGTGAAACATTATTAACGGATAACACTTCAATCTTTGTAGATTATCAACAAGATATTGTAGAAGGTAAGCTGCCTGTTTATTTCACTCAATTACTGGTTTATATGCTGGCATTTAACTTAGCCGAAACCATTACAGACCAAACAGAAAAAGGAGCATACTATAAAAACATCGCACTCGGTGGAGCTGCTGATAATAACCGAGGAGGTTATTTTAGAACCGCCATTAATTTAGATGGTGCGGGAGAAACTCCACCCGTTATTGCTCAGTATCTCTTAACCGAGGTTAGAGGAGCATGAGTCGAATTGTTCAGTATCAATCATCATTCACTATGGGAGAGTTTGATCCGCTTGTAAAAGGTAGAGTAGATATTACTCAGTATCAGGCGGGTTTAGAAAAAGCCACCAACATTGTATGTATTCCGCAAGGTGCGATTGAAAGAAGACCAGGACAACAATTTTTACTAGATGTATCTTCTGACTTAGGCGGATCGTTTACCGCTCAACAAGGACTTCGTTTGATTCCATTTGAGTTTTCAAGTGTAGATTCGTTCATGCTGGTCTTTGTTAAATTATCAACGAATACTACCAACAATGCAAAGATGTTTGTCTTTAGACAAGGGGTGTTGCAGACCAATATAAATTCAAGTGGTAATAATTATTTAACTGTATCGTTAGGCGATATTTCTTTTGATGCAATTACCTTTACACAATCTGCGGACACTTTAATTTTACTGCATGAAGATCTTGCTCCGTTATCGATTGTAAGAGGTGCTAATAATACCACCTGGACAGCAAGCACCATATCAATCACTTCGCCAAAATTTGCTTTTACAAAATCAGTATCTGAACCTTCAGGAGATATTACCCCCTCTTCTATTGACGGAACTGCGACCATATCAGCAAGTGCGAGTATTTTTTCTAGTGGCAATGTCAATCAATATATCAATGTTAAAAACGGATTTGGTCGAGCAAGAATTGTAGAGTTTACATCCGCTACATCTATCAAAGTAAATATAGAAATTCCGTTTTTTAATACTTCTGCAATCACAGCAACGAACTGGGAACTCGAAGCGGGATACGAAGATGTCTTTTCATCGACTAGAGGGTTTCCAAAAACAGGGGTCTTTCATGAAGGACGATTATATTTTGGAGGATCAAAGAGTTTACCCTCGGCTTTATTTGGATCAAAGGTATCTGATTTTTTTAATTTTCTCGAAGCAGAAGGTTTAGACGATGATGCTATTTTCGCTGTTTTATCTTCTGATTCTGTCAATGCAATTACGGGTATTCGTTCAGGTAGAGATCTTCAAATTTTTAGTACGGGCAACGAATTTTTTGTACAGCAAGGTGAAGGGCAACCGATAACCCCTGGCAATCTAACCATTAAAGCTGCAACTAGTTCTGGATCTAAACCTAATATTATGCCTGTATCTGTTGAAGGCGGTACGATTTTTTTACAAAGATCAGGTAAAGCGTTGCGAGAGTTTTTATTTAGCGATGCAGAATTATCCTATCAATCTAACAATATCTCTTTGCTATCCAGTCATTTGCTAAAAAATCCTGTGAAGATTGCTTTTAGACGAGCGACCTCAACAGATGATGGCGATTTATTAATGATTGTAAACGGAACTGACGGAACAATGGCAGCGTATTCCATACACCGATCACAAAAGGTTGTTGCTCCTAGTGAGTTCATTACCGATGGTACATACGAAGATTGTGCGGTGGATATTGATGATATCTATGTGATTGTTAAAAGAACCATCAACAGTAGTACAAAACACTATATAGAACGATTAGACGATGACAGAACAACAGATGCATCGTTTCAACTGTTTGACGGATCTGCCGATGGTAACAAACCCTCCTCTACCACAGTTTCTGGTTTGAGTCATTTAGAAGCTAAGACTGTTGAAGTGGTAAGAGATGATATATTTTTGGGTGAAAAAACTGTTTCATCAGGTGCGATTACAATTGACCAAGTTCCTACCACTTATGTAGAGATAGGGTTGCATCATGATGTTTTAGCCAAGACCCTACCCGCAGAACCTAAACTTGCTTCAGGTACAATGGTCGGCAGAAAAAAAAGAATCGTGGCGGTATCGCCCGTTTTAAATCAAACACAAAATATTGCAATCAATGGTAATGAGGTGAGTCTTAAACAGTTCCCCTACACTCTTGATTCTTCTGAAACATTATTCACAGGGCGTAAGCGTGTAACTCCAATTTTAGGATTTAGCGAAGAAGCTCAAATATCAATCACTCAAACGAAACCATTGTTTTTTACTTTGTTAAGTTTAGAGTATAGCGTAAGTGGTAGCCAATGAGTGCAGGAGCAATATTTGGTGCAATTGGTTTAGCAGGATCTGTTTTACAGTATCGCTCAACTATTGCAAGTGGCAAAGTACAAAAAACCATAATGGAAGCTCAAGCTCGAAACAAAAGACTTGAGGGTAGAGTTGAAGCAGTTAAAGCTAAAGAAAGTGCTAATGAAATACTAAGACGAACAAAAAGAGCGTTAGCCAGTAATATTGCCAGAGGGTATTCAAGTGGTGTTCTTCCAGAAGTAGGATCGGCAGCGGTGTTTAGTGAACAACAAGTATTACGACCCGCAGCTTTAGATGTTGGAATATTAGAACAAGACGCTTTCTTAGCTATTGAACAATCAGAAAGAGAAGCTAGAAATTTAGAGTACCGAGGAGCTATGGCT
>CAACVD010001328.1_pt1 | contig 11902 bp, 6 predicted proteins | sample 2381771 | NCBI WGS metagenome assembly CAACVD01 (sample SAMEA5211965, study PRJEB30684) | marine metagenome | biome: Marine; feature: Epipelagic; material: Water | collected 2015-10-15 | depth 15 m | reverse complement strand
CCCTCATGGAACAGGAAATAAAAACACAACTTCAGCTAGAAGCGCACGAAAAAGAATGTGCAATGTTCCGTGAGTTGGTTCATGGGAAACTAGACGCATTGGACAAACGCATGTGGCGGCTAGAGGCGTTGATTATGGCGTCTACGATGGGTGTGGTAGCTATGATCGTTACGATGTTGTTGAAGCTGGGGTAGTGATGTGACAACTCTTGAGGAACTACAAAAACAAATTGAAGAGGCACAAAAGCAAGTAGACGCTTCACGTAGTATTAACTACAGGGGTTCTAGCATTAATATTGCGGGTGGCCCTTCAATGACAGATAGTAAAGACGGCGGAACAAGTTATCAAGGTTTTTACGATGCAGGTGGCAGGTTTAGAAAATTTAGGCAACATCCTGACGTACTTGCGGCTGATAAAGCCTACAGAAGTGCTACTTCTAACCTAACAAATTTACAAAAACAATACGCAGATATGCAAAAGCAAGAAGCACCTCCTCCGATGAAATATGAACCGGTAGCAGAACCAGCACGGCCCCCCGCTGAAAAATCGCCTCCTGTGTCACGCGGTGATGGCTCATTTGAATACAGCTATACAAATGCTCCTATGTATGAGCAGTTTAAGCAGTCCGATTTTTATAAGAATATGCCCAAAGTAGGTGCGACAGTTGTAGGTAGTTCTACAATCGATGGCAAATCATACAGTTTCCCTATGGCGATGGAAGCAGAAGCGTATAATAAATACATGCGTAGCTTGGGTAATTATAACGTAGGTGGAGGGGAGTCAAATACCGGTCTTCTTGAAAATCCCAGTTCAAAGTACATGGGGGGATTTCGTCAACCCGGTGACATGGGCAGGTACGTAGCATTTAATGATCCCGGTCAACCGGGAGAAGGTTTTGCTAACGCTCAAGAATATGAAGCGGCTTTAAATCAAGGAAAAAAGAACATGGTAGCAACACCTACAGAAGAAGAATCTATTGAAAAGATGAAGAAGCAGTCTGTTGCAACTGAAATGCCAGCGGGAACTTCATTTACTCCTGATGATCAGACAATCCAATCAAACGAATTGCTTTCTGCTTCTGGAAAAACAATATCTGCACCTAAAGTGGATATGCCAAACACGCTTACAGCCCAAGATATAGCTACACCTGCAGAGTTTAATCCTGCTGCGTACGAAGCACAAGTCACCGCTGCTGCAGGACAAGCTGCTGCTGCACAAAAAGAACTGTCTGCAAATGCAATTATGCAAGCTGCACAGGGCAGTGTTTCTCCAGAAGCATTAGCAACTGCAGCTACTCAACAACTTGATCCTCGCGCTACGACTAGGTATCAATTAGAAGAATTATTTAAAGGCATAGAGGCGGGAGGTCCACCCCCTGTTTGGGCTTCTCCTGCTGTTCGTAAAGTTTCAGCCATCATGCAGCAAAGGGGGTTAGGTTCTTCTTCTATGGCTGCAGCCGCTACTATGCAAGCTATGATGGAATCGGGCATAACCATAGCAGCCCAAGATGCACAAAAATACGCTACAATACAGTTACAAAATTTAAGTAATGAACAACAAGCCACGTTACAAAACGCTGCTACTATGGCGGCTATGGACATGGCAAACTTGAATAACAGACAACAGGCTGCAGTTAGCAACGCCAAAGCTTTTCTAAGTCTTGACTTGCAAAACTTAACAAACGAACAACAGTCGAATACAATAAGTTACCAAGCAAAAGCACAGGCACTTCTCACTGACTCCGCTGCACAAAATGCAGCCAAACAATTCAACGCCAAGTCCGAAAACGAAATTAACACGTTCTTTTCTGAGTTGGGCTTGAGTGTTGAAAGTGCTAACGTGGCTCGTAAAACAGCCATCGATCAGTACAACGTAGGACAAACCCAAGCGGCACGACAGTTTAACGCTACTATGCAAGCTAACCAAGAGTCATTCAACGCAAACATGCGTAAAGAGATTGATCAAAGTAACGCTGTGTGGCGTCGCACGGTAAACACAAGCAACACCGCAAATCAAAACGAAGCAAACAGACAAAATGCACTCAATTTGTTGAGCATATCTCAAAACGCTTTGAACAATTTGTGGCAGGTGTATAGGGACAAGGCAGCGTGGTCAGTAAAGATTTCTGAAAGTGCGGCGGATCGTGCCCACAACGCTGCGCTACAAGCGGCTTCGATTGCAGCAAGTCAAGACTTGTATTCAGACAAGTACAAAAACTTTTTAACAATGAACACCATCGACAACATATTCAAAGTATTTTAGGTGAACTAAATGAGTTGGCTTTCTAAGGCGTTAAAAAACGATGCGTTTAAAATCGGAGCAACCGTAGCGGCAGGGTATGTGGCTAATGAGTATTTCTTTGGGGATACCTACACTGACCCCATGTCGCTAGAGACGACGTACTCAAGCGACAATCTTGCATCTAGTTTTTTAAATACAGTGGGTGCTACACCCTTTGCTCAAACAGGAATTGGGGAAGTTGTTTCTCCCTATTTAAGTAGGTTGGGAGGTAAAGACGGGTTTTTCACATCCGCTGGCACAGAGTTGGGTAAAAGGTTCTTTGGCAACGAGTTTAGCAACATGGGCATGGACGTTACTATTCCCGGACCTAGATCATTTACTTCTCGTGAACAATACGAAGCAGGTAGGGCACAACAACTTGCGCTAGGAAAGGGTAACGTCGTTAAAAACGCACTAGCTAAACCATCTATGCAATCCTACTTAGCCAAACAAGTTAGAGGACTGGGTATACCAAGTGTGAGGGTGTATAAAGCTACCGTAGATGCCCCTAGTTCTGCTATAAACACAACAGCATCAGCCAAACGGGCGCGTAGACGATTGTTAGACAATTAAAGGACTGTACGTATGCAAGAAGTAATTTCAGCACTAGCCGTGCCGCCCGGAAACTCCTTAACAGACGAGCCGGGAAGATGGCCGTGGGAGTCTCCTCCACAATTTCCCGATCCTGACGATGCTATAGATTATGTTGTAGAAAATATTGGGGACGGTCCAGCACGAGAAGACATGCTCAAGATGATGCTGGCTGGTATCACAGTAGAAGAACTGGTGACTCAGATATCATTCAAAGGGTTTGCAGCGGGTGCGTTTACCCCTGATGTAGCTGAGTTGATCAAACCTGCAATCGGAATCTTTCTTGTAAGCATGGCTCAAGAAGAGGGTTTTGAACCTACGATGTTTGTTGACACTGGTAAGCAAGAAGGCGAGATGTCCGATGAGACATTCTTTGAAATACTCAAAGAAAGAAATCCCCAAATGTTTTCTGGAATGGTTGAAGAATTAAATAAAATGCAGCGTGAAAGTTCTAGTGACAAACAACAAGAAATAGAAAGCCTTGTAGCAGAAAAACAAGAAAAGGCACAGGCAGAAGAGCAAATACAAAACTCGTTTTTAGCGGCAAGGGAGGAATAGGTAATGACTGCAGTTCACTTGCTTGCTTACGCAGCGTCTAAATTTGTTGCATCTAGAGCCGAAAGAAAAGCAAAAGAATTAGAGAAAGCAAAATCTCAAAAGATTAGCACCATAGGAACTTACGGTGATAGTCTTGAATCTGTCGTTTATGATCCCGAAATACATCCAGATCCAACAGAGTTTGTACCCACACACACCGTTTTTGGGTTGGGTACAGATAGACAATCTATATCTGCCCTCCCTGCACCCAAAACTTCTGATCCTAAAGACACATTTGCAACGGCATACCAACACAAGGGGCTAGAAAATGTGGCCCCTATGACTCTTCATGCGTGGAATATGTGGGCACAAACTCCTGAACTTGCTGGTCCTGACTACGATCCTACCCTACTAAGAGATAATCTTTTCCCTACGGGACAATTTAATAACACTACAGGGGAGTTTATTAAAAAGGATTTTTCTTTTGAGGATGAAAATACTTCTCCTAATAGACAAGAAACAAGTAGAGAAAAGATATATATTATCAGGGGTTACGGGGAGTTTGAAACTTTAAAAGTAGCTAACGAAAAATTAACAGAATTGAGAGAAGCTGGTGACGACGCTGCTGTAGTTGAAAGTGCCACAAAAGTGTTTTACGATAACAACACGACATCAATTTTAGACACGAAGGATATAGCGGATGCGGCAAAAGCAGCCAACAACGCCAACAAAGGTAATCCCGTGTTTAAACTTGTATTCAAAACTCCGCAAGTGGATGATAACACACCAGTAGAAACTCCGGAACCTATTGAGATATACGCTCAATCAAATGTTAATCTTGAGGGCAGATTGGATCAGCTATCTGTAATAGTTTCAGAAAACTTCGGGGGTAAATCAGAAAAACAAATTATGGATCTTGTAGATCCACAGTCGTACAACACCTTCATACGAAGTGTTGCTAGGGCTGTCTTAGTTGCTAATACCACAAATGTTCAAAAGGAGGGGATGACCATATCCGCACCTAATGTTAGACTGGTTCTAGACCCCTTTAAGTTTTTACAAGAAAAGTACGGGACTATAGCTGCCTTGCCATACATGGATGATGCCATAAACAATACTATGTCTGAGGAAATAACAAAGGAGTTTGAATTTTTACGAAATCAAGCAAACAATAAAAATGAAACTCTTGTCGTAGGCCAACAAAATAGCGAAACTAACAGTGATATACCTCCAGACGTTACAGCGCACGTAGCCACTGCCGTTCCAGCCGAAGACTTGTCTCAAGATGGCAAAGGTTCTGGCCCACTAGACATGCTTAAACTGAGGCTTATAGATGCAGGAATGAAAGCAGAAGGTCCAACCGGGTATAACACGTACCTTCAAGGGCTATACGACTATGTACCCGGAACCAATCTACAAGAGCGAGAGGAAGTTCAACCGAAAATAGACTTTTTAAATACTCTATTTACTACTAGAGTAGCCGGAACTGGACAACTATTTTACGATGTGCTTCAAAATGTTTTTGCAAAAGACAGTTCTACGTATAGTCCGGTGGAAAGACAAGTGCTTGAACTGTTTATGGATGGGTTTGGAACTTCAGGCGATCCTAGACAAGACGTTGAAGATAAAATACTGTTTATTACCAACACATCCCCTAGATTTAAGGGCAGCAATTCACTTCGTAAACAGTTTATACTACAAAACGCATTTAGAGCAGATTCAGAAGCAGAACTTATAGCTGATAATAAAGCTAGAAATCAGCAATTTAAACAAGCTAAAAACTTTTTAGAGGGCAGCGTACAAAGTTACACCATGTCCGATGGCACTGATATTAAATATGGTGCAGTGATGGGACAAGTTGTTCTTAAGTTTGACGGTGTGCTTCACATGATTAACGACATAGCAATTCCTGCTCTAAAGAGCGTATTGCCTAATGTATTTGGAAAAGATGAAGAAGTTAGATCGTTTGTTCCAACCGGATCAGCCCAATTAACAGCTAATTTAAGACGATCTGCGTTAGGACAAGCTAAGTTGTTTACATCTTTTTTAGATGTTAGCATAGCCGAACAAAAGCGAGAAGCAGCTAGAAGGGGTGTAGATTTTGAAACCTTTAGAGCAAACGAAATTAAAAAACGACAAGAACTAGAAGAACAGTTTCAACTTCTTGTAGTTGACGAACCCGCAAGGTTAGCTAAAAAAAATGGGTTTAGCGAAGAACAATCTTTTCGTTTAGCTATGCGAGGTTATTACAGGTTTATGGCTGCGTACGCTCTAGCTAGTGCCATGCAGGGAGGAACAGGGGGAAGAACTATATCTGACCAAGATGTTCTTAACTTCCTTAAAGCTTTTAACCAAGAGGGATTCTTCTCCGACCCACAAACAGAAAAACGCACGTTACAAGCTATCCTAGCTCAAATCGAACAACAAGAATTTTTAACGGGCAAGCTTGCTTCAGGAGGTAACGATGCTGCTGCAGTGCTTATGCTAACAAACTTCCCCGGAGGAGATGATGCTTTCAATCTTACTTTAAATGAACTAGCTCACAGAGTCGGTGTAAGTATGAGTGTAGATGAAGCGAGAGGTGGAGATACCAGAGAACAACCGGAGACTATGGTAACAGATCAAATGATTATTGATAGGTTTCTAGAAAATTCACTTGAAACAACTCCTGCGGGATTAAATGCTTTGATCGAAGAAGCTGATGAAGAGAAAACAGACGCAGCAGGTAGATTAAAAATGTATGAAAATATGTATCCAGACTTGATAGACAGAGCTAGAGAAGAGTTGGAACAAGAACAACAAGGTGGGGAAGCACAATAATGACCCGTGATCGTAAAGATACAAAAACTGCGCCTGAAAATGCAAAGACATTCAAAGAAGCCGTAGGGCAACAGATGTCAGACGCTTTAGCTGCCACTGCAGAAACTGGCAAAGAAATTTATTCAGCAGTTGGTGATACTTCTGAAAAATTTAAAACAGATGCTCGTGGTAGACTTGAAGGCAGTCCATACGAAGAGTATCGTAAACCAGAATTTTCTGATCCTGTTCCTTTACCCGAAGACAAAAGCGCAGTTACGGGGGAGGACGTGCAAGCGGCATTCCCACAATTGTACGAGAAACCCATCACGGGAGATGAGTTTAACCTTGAAAACCCATTTCTTCAACCTGCGTTTGCTCCCCTAGCTGAAGAAGCAGAATTTTTGGGTGTAGATTTAGGCAAAAGACCTTTTCCATCCGAAATTAAATACGCACCTCTATTAGAAATAACGGAGGGATTTGATTTACTAGGCGTCGGATTTGCGGAAGAAAAAATATACAAACCATACGTAAATTATGATCCCCGCCTAGTTACTCCCGACATATCCTTAAGGGACATAGTTGACTACGAAAACAATCCAAAAGCACAAGAAGCCCTGATGTCGTTTAAATTTTTTTACGACAGACGAGGAAGAGCGTACAAAATCACCCCCGGAATGTATGATAATTATGAAGATCTTATAGATTACGCCGATCAAATAGGAGCCGTAGAATATACAAACAAAGACGGTAAAAGGAGAAAATTTCCGTGGGGAAGCGCACTTACAAAAATGATGGCAATTCCTGATTTACCAGAATTTAAACGTGCGGGTATAGACGTAGCAGAAATTCGTCGTAGTATGGCGGCTAATAGTATACTGAGCTACAATTTGGCTGACTCAGATCTAGCTGGCCCTATGTACGCACGGTACTTAAATGAAGTATTGATTGAACGCGGAGTAGACGATGAACGAACTCGTGCTATTCTTATAAACTCTCAAATTAAAGCACCTTTTATGGGTGACATACGTAATCTAGTGGGTAACCTTAGTGATAATGTTCCACGTCCTTTTGTAGAAATAGGGTTTATGGGTGTGGGGGAGATTGCACAAATAGCAGATTCCATAATTCAAACCGTGCCTTTGGGTGCTGCTTTTTATGGGTATGATGATGCACGTCCATTTGAAGAGGTGGGGCTACCTGTAAACTACCAAGACCGTGAAGAAATAATGATGAAGTTGTACGATGACTTTCCCTCTAGATTACAGAGGTACTACATACAAAAGGGTGCTGATATAAGTTTGAACGAGGCCAGAATACTGGCATCACGATACAGTGGGCTATTGCCTCGTGGCATTCAAATGTTTGCAGAAGTAAGATCAGGAACTAAAATTGCTAATGTTATGAAAGAATTTAGATCTAAGGGAGAGTACAGAGCTTTTCAACGGTGGTCGGAACAGAGGCTTGAAACAGATCCAGATCAAAGCTTTGCTAAACTTCTTGACACTTGGAAGACAGAAACATCAGGATTTCTTAGGACTAAAAAGGGTATAGAAAGCAGAATAGCCACGTATTTTCAAGTGGAGGATGCTAGATTCATACCTAAAGATCAAAGAGTAGAAGTTGTTGAAGCACAAAAAGCTTTGGCTAATGCCACTGAAAGAAAAGCAGAACTGTTACAAAACATAAATATACAAAAAAGTGGCGTAACACCTTTGATGCAAAGAAGAATGGACGCTATAGATGATAACATTCGTATACAAACAAATAGACTACAGTACCTAGAAAGAAAATCTAGCGTTCCTAAATTTATACGTGATTCTAATATTCAAGACTGGTATTTAATAACAGGGTCAGCAACGGTAGGGCATTTTCTACCGGAAATTTATGATGTAGACCCTGAACTTGGTGAATTTATAGGTATACTTGTAGGAGCAGGTATATCTATATCACGGGGAAGTCTTAAAAACTTCACAGATTTAACCGCTACTTATTTTGGTACTGAAGCAGGAAAATCTAAAAGAAGATTGGACTATCTTTTGACTAGATTAACCGATCCAAAGTTTGCTGATCCCATTTTTCAAGAGGGATTGGTAGCAAGAGGTCAGCTAATAGCTAAGTATGAAGATCAGATGATAGCTATGAATGTTAACCCTGATTTAGTTTCTATGTCCATTGCAGACATATTAGACTTAGCTGCGCTAAAATACTTTCAACAAATTACAACGGACGCTTCTATAAGAGTAGGAAAACTTACAAGCGGAGAAGCACTTAGTCAACTGCAAAAAAATCTGACTAGACAAAGAACCTTGATTGCCGCTTTAAAAGAAAGGTTGAATAACACAGAAAATCTTTCGCCTCAAAGTGATTTTTACAAGATGATAGCTTCAACTATAGGGGCATTTGAGGAAAATTCTAATAGCTTAAAGAAACAGATAGAAGCTATTGATGGCGGTTCTGTACGATATTTTAATGACGTGGCAAAAAGAAGAGACGGTGTAAAGCCAGTTCCAAAACCTGACAAAGATTTTGAAAAGGTATGGAACGATCTTGTTGAAAACAAATTACTTGACCCAAATATCAAGCCCGGAGAACTCGCTTTAACAGCAAAGAAATTAAGAGCTATCCAAGCTGATGAAGCGCACAAAGCAGCACAAAATCTAGGAAAAAGATTACTTAGCGCACCGCAAGCTGCAATCACTCTTCAAAAAGTAAGGGGTGAACCCTTAGAAGTAAAAGGAATTGATCCTGTAACGGGTGATAGAATCACTATGGATCTCACTCCTCCCGAAATGGATTCGGCGGGTCAACTTTTAGCTTTTCAATTATTGAGCAAGCATGGTGTAGATAAAGGCGTGGCTACAAAGCCTTATGCAGTTTTAGATAACGCAGCCAATGACTATATATACGTCGATAACGAGACTGGTGCTAGTTTACGAGGCGCACCACAGGTTGATGTGTCTGATATATTCTTTGCTCTTTTAGAAGGTAACAAAGACTTACCAAGCTTAGATAAACTAACTAAAACGGGATACAAAGCATCTGACAATGTTAATGTTAGAGGCATTATGAATGAATTAACAGACTCATTCTTTAATTCTGTGGCTTCTGTTCAAGATATATCAAAAAACCAAGTGCTTAAAAACATGAAGGCAACTATAGCAGACACAGGATACGTATTTAAATCAGACTCTGGCGGGGCTTTACAGGCTGAAATATCACAGTGGTTGATTACGAATAAAAACGTAGGACTGATGACAATGAATATGCAGCAACTCTTGAAGTTTGATAGAGGATTATCCTCTATGGCATACAACGCTTCTGGAGAAGCTGTAAAAAGCAGATTAAAAACAGTTCAAGCAAGTCTATCTGACAAGTTTGATCAAATGGTTATTGTGGATGAGAATGGAGTACCTAGACCGATTGGGAATATGAAGGTTATATACAATGGAGAACTTGAGGATGTATCGACAGTTTTAAGAATTGCAAAAGCTGGCTGGACACGTTACAAAAATGTTTGGTATGACACTGGTGAACAAGGAAAACTTGTACCAAGACTAATGGCGTGGGATAAACAACAAACTGGCGAAATAACCACAGCTAGTCCCTTCGGTGTTGACTTTGCAATCAATCCCCGTGAGTGGATAGATGTTCCCGCCCTGTTTAAAATGAGTGATAATCAACTAGAAACTTATTTAGAATCATTTGCTGAAGCTTTAGGATCTAGAAGAGAAGTGTCCCGTGGTAGAGGTAGAACAAAAATAACTTCTTATGTGTTTAGTTCTAGTGACCCTGAGTCACAAGCCTTTTCCTCAATAATGCAAGTTGCAATAGCAGAACACCTAGTAGAACTAGCGGCTAAAGGACAGCTAGGCCCGGAGCAACTTAAAGGATTTCAAAATGTAGCCAACAAGTTTGTTTTCACTAATAAAAATGGTAAAACAAGACCTATGTTTTCTGTTCCTAAAATAATAGATGACTATATAGGGTTTGATTCTCTAGATGAAGGTATTAAAAAACAAGCGATGGAAAGGGCGGATAGCGAAATTAAAAAGGCTACAAAAGCCGCACTTGAGCCAGCCAGTAGACACGCTGAAATAATAGACAGCACTGTAGCTTTTATGGAAGGTATGCTGCCCAAAAATGCTCCTAGAGGACGTTTAGGAGTAGCCGACATAGGAGATTATATTCGTTCTGGGGGGCAAGTAGGATTCGACATGATGGTTGACGCCCTATCTACAGGAAATCCAAAATACAGTAAAAATGAAATACTTGGCATACTCCGTGAAGCTTACATACGAGATATGGTTATGGAGTCTTTCGAAGAGACTGGAAGAAGCATCGTCAACGCGGATGGCGTGTTGGTTCCGGAGAGTGGTCACGATGCTAAAGTCTTGTCTAAATATCTTGGCGTAGGCAACCCGGAACAAGAGCGGTTTATACGAAACTTTTTAGATTTTGATGTAAAATCTATAGCAGGTAAACCCAGAGGTGAAAGCTATTATGACAATGCTAGGGCTGTTGCAGGATTTTTATCAGAATTAAAAGATGATCCACTGACTAAAAGTATAGGCATAGACGGTATTCCTCGTTCTATGTCTGTAGAAAGTTACATTAGTAGGTTCTACGCTATCAATAGAGGAGTTGTTCGTCCACAATATGTTGGCACAGAAGCAGTATTGCAACAAATGAGGTTTGGAAAATTTTCATTTATAAAGTCTGTAATAAGTGACCCAGAATTAAGCATACTGTTTTTAGAGAGCGTAAGAACAGGTCGTCCCTTAGATGCCAAAAGAACGGCTCAATTTGAAGCACTATTAATACAAGCTATGGGAAGAGATAATGCTCTGTATGGTGGAGAACAGCCAGAAGTAATAACGGATGATGCTGGTAATAGAATACTTGTATACGCTCCCCGTGGTTATTACAAAGATGATAAAGCCATGAAAAATTATTTAGGCAAAAGGGATGCAGCCAAAGGATTCCCAGAAATGAGAAGATCACGTGAGCAACTAGAAGAAGCTGGCGTAACAACCGGAATGTTTTCAGCGATACAGTAACAGGAGAGGCAGATGAAAACCTATAACAACGGACCACGCAAACGTATGATGTACGGTGGCATGGCAAAGAACAAGCCTATGATGGATAGCGGCATGGCAACCAAAAAGAAACCCCGCAAGAAAGCTTACGGGGGTGGCATGATGACGGCTACACAGCCGCAACAAAACATGATGCAAAATCAAATGATGCAGAAGCCGATGATGAAGATGGCAGAAGGTGGTAAGTTCCCTGATCTTACAGGGGATGGTGAAGTTACCCAAGCTGACATTCTTAAAGGGAGAGGAGTTTTTAACAAAGGAGGTCGTGCTTATGGCAAAAACGAAATGGGCATGATAAATGCTAGATTAGGACCAGCCATAGAAAATCTTACATCAGGCAAAGACGATGCTAATTTTGGTAAAAAACTTACAAAATCTGCTATAAAAATGTATGTTAACGATATTAAATTAGCTGTAGAAACGGGTATAGCAGAGGCTAACGATCCGAAAATTAAACAAGCATTACGTAGAGCAACCAAGTAAACTACACATACCTGCCCGACTTCTCCATGATCTCCTTCGACATAGAACTTAGGTAACGAACGAGGGACGCTACAGAGTGTGCGCCGTCATACTCAGGTAATCCCTTGTTTATTACC
>CAACVD010001327.1_pt1 | contig 11906 bp, 16 predicted proteins | sample 2381771 | NCBI WGS metagenome assembly CAACVD01 (sample SAMEA5211965, study PRJEB30684) | marine metagenome | biome: Marine; feature: Epipelagic; material: Water | collected 2015-10-15 | depth 15 m | reverse complement strand
GTCGTGGTGCACACGTAGCTTTACTTGATGACGTAATGTCAGAGGAAGATGCATTTAGTGAAGCCGGTCGTCGTTACATTAAAGAGTGGTATCCAGCTGGTTTACGAACCAGACTTATGCCGAATGGCTCTATTGTTATTATTAACACTCGATATCACGAAGATGATATTTGTGGTTGGTTATTATCTAGCCAAGGAGATGGTGAAGATAAAGCTATGAACTGGGAAGTTATACGGATACCTGCGTGGGTTGATGATAGTAGCAGTAAATTATTAAACTTACCAGTTGGTGAGTCATACTTTCCAGAATGGAAACCTAAAGAGATATTAGAGAATGATGAAGCTGAGATTCGTAGACATAATGGTTCACGATATTGGGAATCATTGTATATGCAGAACCCAGTTCCAGATGAAGGGGGTATTCTTAAAAAGTCGTGGTTTAGAATATGGGATGAACAAGATCCACCACAATGTGATTTTATAATACAAACTATGGATACGGCATTCTCAACAAGAACGACTGCCGATTATAGTGTGATACAAACTTGGGGTATTTTTGTTACAACAGAAACAGATAGTGAAGGAGTTGAACGAGATATCGGTAATTTAATTTTACTTGGTAATGTTCGTAGTCGTTTTGAATATCCAGAGTTACGATCTAATGCACAAGATGCATTTGATGAACACGATCCAGATATTATAATAATAGAGAAGAAAGCCAGTGGGCAATCGCTAATACAAGATTTACGACGAGCGGGTTTACCAATACTTGAATACACTCCCGATCGTGATAAAGTAGCGAGAGCCTATGCTGCCTCACCCTTGGTAGAGTCGGGTCGAGTATGGTTGCCAAATAAACTATGGGCACAAACATTATTTGATGAAGCCATCAGTTTTCCGAATGCGGCACACGACGACCAAGTGGATGCGATGGTAATGGCGATACATTATATGAAAGATTCTTGGCACTTGCAACATCCCCATGATCCGTATTATAGTGATAATGACAATACTTATAAAAAAAATAAGGCAACCTACTGGAAGGTATCTAATTAATTATGGCAATAGAAAAGAATCCCAATGACATAACGGCACCAATTGATGTAGCTAAAGACAAGCTTAGTGCACAGTCTCAAGCTTTAGGTATTGATGTAAATATAAATGAAGAACAAGAAGAGGACTTAGCTGTTAACGTAGACCCAACAACGGGTGAAGTTGAAATGGCATTGAATGAAGACAGTGGTAAGATGTTAGCATCTATCAGTGAAGACTTCTATATGAACCTTGCCGATCTAATAGAAGAGGATCAACTTGAAGAGATATCAAATACAGTTTTAGATAATTATCAATCAGACAAAGAATCAAGAGAAGAGTGGGAACAAACATTTGAAAGAGGATTTGATTTACTTGGTTTAAAACTAGAAGAAACCACAGAGCCTTTTGATGGTGCGTGTACAGCAACACACCCACTTATTATAGAGAATGCCGTTAAATTTCAATCCAAAGCATCACAAGAGTTGTTTCCGAGTAAAGGCCCAGTTAAAACTCAAGTCGTGGGTGCACAAACTCCTGATAAAGAAAAACAAGCGCAACGTGTAAAAGATTTTATGAACTATCAGCTTACCGAAGAAATGCCAGAGTATTTCGATGAGTTTGAGAAAATGTTATTTCACCTACCGTTAATTGGTACGGCAGTTAAAAAAGTTTATTATGATGAAACATTAGGCAGACCGATATCAGAGTTCATACCTATTGATCAGTTTCACGTATCTAATTTAGTCTCTGATCTTAGACGTGCTGATAGATATACTCACGTTATTTATCGTAGTGAAAATGATTTACGAAAAGATATGGATGCCGGTATGTATAGTGAACTTGATCTTGGTGATCCTGAACAAATGGATAGAGGATCAATTACATCAAAGGCTGAACAGATTATGGGACTATCGGCTTATGATGAGAATCCTTATGATCCAAGCTATCAACTTCTTGAACAACATTTGTATTTAGATTTACCCGAACCATTTAACAGTCCAACAGGTGTAGCCTATCCATATATTGTTACTGTTGATAAAAGTTCTAAAAAAGTTTTAAGCATTCGTCGTAACTGGAATGATGGTGATCCACGTTTTGTAAAGAGAGAACACTTTGTTAGTTACAAGTTTGTACCTGGTTTTGGATTCTATGGACTAGGGTTAATTCATTTCCTTGGTAATCTAACAATGTCGGCAACAGCAGCTATGAGAGCCTTGATTGATGCTGGTCAGTTTTCTAATTTACCGGGTGGTTTCAAAGCCAGAGGTGTTAGAGTTGTGGGCGATAACTCTCCGATAATGCCGGGGGAGTTTCGAGACGTTGAATCGACTGGTCTTGATTTGGGCAAGTCCATAGTTCCTCTACCCTATAAAGAACCGTCTCAGACCCTGTATCAGATGTTAGGCTTTGTAGCGACTGCTGGCCAGAAATTCGCAGACACGACTGATCAAGTAGTGTCTGATGCAACGAATTATGGACCGGTTGGCACGACATTAGCATTATTAGAAGCATCGGGTAAGTTTTTTTCAGCAATTCACAAACGACTCCACAAGTCCCAGAAGGACGAGTTTAAAATATTAGCTAGAATAAACCACGAGTTTTTACCAACAGCTTATCCTTATGACATTATAGGACAGTCTGCCGAGATATTCAAGCAAGATTTCGATGGACGTGTCGATGTCATTCCTGTTAGTGACCCAAACATCCCATCGAACTCACACAGACTCGCCCAAGCTCAGCTGATGTTACAGTTGGCTTCACAGTCACCACCAGGAACTTTCAACATGCCAGAGATAAACAAAGCGGTACTTGCTGCGGCTAATGTTGATAATCCCGATAGGTTCATCAATGCGCCTCAACAGGGTATGCAACAGGATCCTCTCGCTGATATCATGTCAGCTACACGGGGACAGCCGATCAAAGCCTTTCCCGGACAAGACCACGATGCTCACATCGCCGTGAAGACCGCATACTTGCAAGACCCGCTCAATGGTGCCAACCCGATTATGAAACAAGTAGAACCGATATTAATGGCTAACGTCAGAGAACATATGGTACTACGATTCCAAGAACAGATGGGTGGACTAATGAAAGCGCAAGAGGGTCAAGTTGATGAAGGCGCTAGTCTAACTATGATTATGGCTGAAAGTGCTAAACAGATTTTACAGGCAAATCAGTTAGCAGCGCAAGGTGGACTGGATAGCATAGAACAGCAGAACCTAAACATACAAAAACAATCTGTAGAAAATAAAAAAATGATGGAGGAAAAAGAATTAGCCTTGAAAGAAAAGCAGATTGATATAGATGCTATGGTTGAGGCCGCTAAAATAGAAGAAGGTAAAAAAGAAAAAAACGATAGCCTTACAGCAAAGGTGGTTATGGATCTGTTAAAATTAGTTGATAAACAAAAGTTTCAACAAGGTGGAACAGTACAACAACCACCACCAACTAACTTCTTTACACCCGATGTAGCTGCTGCTGAAGAGTTTAAACAGGCAGCAAACTTAGCTGTACAGAAACCGATGACTCAACCAATGGCCGACATTGCTGGAGTAGGTGTTGACACTCAGGATATAATTAAAACAATTACACCGACCCCTCCAGTTACGGATGAGGTTATCACACCTCCAAGTGAGGAAACACTTAAACTAGTAGATATTCAACAGAACCTTAATAAAGGTTTTGAACAAAGTAAAAAGGAGAGAGAATTTATGGAACGATTAATAAGTGACCAAGGTAAGTTTACCTTTGAACAAGAAGTAGGGCCAGGCAGTGAGAAACTACATCACCCAACAAAAACGAGTGGAGTGACTGTAGGCGCTGGTTATGATATGAAAGAAAAAAGCCCTGATCAAATTATCAGTGAATTAACAAGTGTCGGTATTGATGAAAACATTGCGGGTCGTTTAGCTGGTGCTGCCGGACTAAGCGGAAAAGAAGCAACTAAATTTGTGAAGAATAATACAGATATTGCTTTAACTACAGATCAACAAAAACAATTGTTCGGTTTAAGTTTTAGTCAAGCTTTAAAAAGAACGGACAGAGATTTACAAACAATGGGATATGATCCAAATCAATTATCAGACAGAAAAATAAATCTACTTGCTGACTACACTTATAATGTCGGATCAATTACAAAGTTTCCTAAGTTTGTAAAAGCTTTAGTTGAAAATGACTTTGACACAGCAGCAAAAGAGTTTGAAAGAAAATCTGGTAATGTTAAACTTGGTCGCCGTAACACAGCTTCAGAAAAAGAAATAGCGGCAATCAAAGCTGAAGAGACAACTACAACCTAATGAATAGTATAACAGATCACGGTGTGGAGCTTCCTGATCCCGCCGTTTGTTTTGATGACGAAGGCTATGAGCCAAGTAAAAATGATTTACCTAAAGCTTATGATACGTTAACAAAAGCCGTAAAAGATTTAGATTTAAAAACATTCTGTTCAGGCATAAATGAAATATACAGTCACGTAAAACCAACCGTCACGGTGCAGAATCAACTTAAAGCGGCAATAGTTGGATTTACTTTACGACAACAATCTAAAGACATATCATATGATGGGCCAAAACAATTTAAAGAGTTAGGTTATTATGACACCATAATAGATACTGGTCCTTTACTTGAATGCGTTGAAAAAGAAATAGTAGAATTAAAATCGTTAGAGCCAATAAGAAACACAAGACTCCAAGATAAGATAAGACGGTTCCCTATAAATCATAAAATACATAGCAAGTTAAATGAGATCTATACCAAGTTAAACCTACTACCGAAACCATATTCTATAGCAGCAATTAATTTACACATTAGTAATAAAGATGATACGTTTAACGAATACTTTCAAACCGATCAAAAACATAAACCTAAGAATGATTTATATACTTTACATATGGATCCAAAGTATAACTATGTTAAAACTATGATATATCTCAATACAGTTCAAAAAGGTAATGGTCCTTTTGCTTATATACCTGAGAGTCATCGATGGAAGTTTGATGATGTTGAAATGTTATTTTGTAAAAGCAATCAACTTGTGAACACATTATCAACTGTAGAACTAAGAAAGATAAATGCTGGTCTTCCGTTATGGGCAAGAAAGAATTCATACTTCTCAAGACAGTTTAAAAATAATACGGACGTATCAGATTACTTATATAAAAATTTAAAACACTTTACATCTGATGAAAGTAATTTTATATTGTTTGAACCGAACTTTGGTTGGCATAGAGGAACGCACGTGCAAACTGGAGAACGTATTGCACTACAAGTAATTATGAAACCAAATGACAAATAATTCACAACTATCACAAGAAGTATTACAACGACGAGTATTCAATCCTTACTATTACGATCTTCACGTTAAAGAATTTTTAGTGGGAAAAACAAAACCATACATTAATCCTAATGCTACTGTACTAGACGTTGGCGCTGGTGTAGGACAATACTCACGATGGTTTGCTAAACACGCAAATCACGTATATGGGTATGAAGCTGTACCTGAAGTCTATGAACAGTTATGTAAAGTTAAAGATGACTATGTTAACTTTTCACCTTTTAATTTTGCCGTTAGTGATAAACCCGGTAAGAAAAAATTTTATGTTGATGATAAACGATTATCTAATTCATCTTTTCAAAATTTAGTTAACGGAATACCTATTGATGTAGAAGTCGTAACATTAGATGATCAACATAGATCAGCTAATGATATTTGTTTTATAAAAATAGATACTGAGGGTACAGAACTAGATGTGTTAAATGGGGCTAAAAAAATAATTGACAAACACAAGCCTCATCTAATGATTGAAGTTTATGATAAGTTTAATAAATATCCTGTGGACACGACTTTTAAATTTTGTTTTGATAGAGGATATAATTGTTTTTATAATCACAGAGGCCAAGGATTAAAACCAGTTAAAGATATAGATCATGGAGTGAAGATAGCTTTAACAATGCCTGAAATAACTGATGGAGATTTTTTGTTTTTAAATGGCAATAGAGCTTAAAAATAGTATGTTTATACACGTCCCTAAAACTGGGGGACGATGGGTAAAACAAATGTTGTTTAATTATGTAGACGGAGCTAAAGCTGTTGGTGATGCTGTGTATGATTCACATAATACACCATTTACACATAAACAAACTTTTGCTTTTCTTAGACATCCAATGACTTTTGTGCATAGTTTATTTCATCATCGAGCCAGAAAGAAAGCTAACAAGTATGGTAATAAATGGAACTGGCAAGACAATATTAGACTTGAACGAGAATGCCAAGCTGAGGACTACGAAACATTCCTGACTAAAATAGTCGGGAATAAAAATGTTGTTAGAGATTATTATAATCATTATACGACTGATCATTATCCTAATATTAAGTTTGGTTATATGGAGACTTTATGTAAAGATCTCATAATTATGATTGATGCTCTTGGTGAGAAGTTTGATGAACCATCTATTGCTATGCATAGTAAATTAATAGTTGGTGGTCGAGATGCTAGTGGTCCTATAACCGTACAAGAGGCAATGATTAAACAAGAATATCTTGATGCGATGTATGAATCTGAAAAAGAATTATTTGAAAGACACGAAGTATGGATGCCGTAGCTAATTACCTTACAGAAAAACTTACGACGACAAAAAACAATCTAGCTGAAACAATATCAACTGGATCATCTGAAAACTATGCTGATTATAAATATCAAGTGGGAATAATTGAAGGCTTGACGATTGCTCTTGAAGAGATTAAATTAGCAGAAAAAAATTTATATAACGAAGGAGAGAACGAAGAATGAAAGCAGCAGGAGTAGCAACAACTATAGCCGGTAACGACGATTGGATCACAGGAAAAGAAGCACCGGACCCAAAGGTGTTACCAAACATACCGGGTTATCATATATTAATTAGACCTGTAGCTATAAGAGAAAAAACAAAAGGAGGTATTTTACTTCCTGATAAATTTAAAGACGATGCTAAATATTTGACAACTCTTGGTCGTGTCTTAAAAGTTGGTGAATTAGCTTATGCTGATCACGATAAATTTAAGGGACGGTCATGGTGCAAACCTGGTGACTATGTTGTTTATGGTAAATATCAAGGCGATAAGTTTTTTTATAAAGGTATTAGGATGTTACTATTGTTTGATGACCAAGTCCTTATGGTTGTTCCAGACCCATCTGATCTTGATCCAAACTATTTGGATGTAAAGACCTAATACTATATAATTAGCTTATTGACGTAATCGTAACTCGTAACTGCGGAGAAAATATGAACGAAGAAAACAAAAATCAAGACGACGGCTATCAAGAAATAGACGTTTCAAAACCCCAACAAGAAGAACCAGAAAAAGAATACGAAGTCGAAGAGGCTACGGAAGAATCTAAAGAACAACCTAAAGTTGAAACTACGAAAGAAGAGACTGAAGAGTCGATAGATTCTAAACTTCAAGAACTTGAGGGTATTAATACTGCTGGTGCTGAAAAAAGAATAAGACAACTAATTAAACAACGTAAAGAAAGAGAAGAACAACTCGAAGCGCAGCAGCAACAAATTGCTGATCTTCAATCACAACTTCAAAACTCTACACAAAAAGTACAAGAAACAGAGAAAGCTAGTTTAGTTAGTTATGAGAATCAACTTAAAGATAAACTTAAATTAGCTGAAGAGGGTTATAAGAATGCTTATGATTCTGGTGATAAAGATAAACTTCTTGAAGCGCAGAAAGCCATTGCCGATGCAACAACTGAATTAAGAATGGTGGATGCTAAGAGATTCTATATTGAAGACCAAGAAAAGAAGACTCAACCCGTTCAACCAAAAAAAGAAGAAGCTCAACCAGCTCAACAACAGCAACCTCAACAAACTCCTAAACTACATAAGTTAGCTAGAGAGTGGATATCTGATAATAGTGAGTGGTATAATAAAGATAGAATTACTACACAAGCTGCTCATATTATAAATGAAGATTTATTACAAGAGGGCTTTGATCCAGAGACTGAAGAGTTTTATACTGAGATAAGTAAAAGGCTAAAAAAAGAAATGCCTCATAAGTTTGGTCAGCAGGAAGAACCAACAAACAAACCTGCTCAAGTGGTGGCTGGAAAGTCACGTACTTCGGCCTCATCCAAAGGTAAGATAAGACTATCTCAAGAAGATGTCCGTCTTGCTAAAAAGATGGGAGTACCACTTGATGTGTATGCTAAAGAAAAAGCCAAGGTCGAGAAGGCCGGTGATGATTACACTACTGTAAATGTATAACGTGGATATGAAAGGTAATAATTGATATGACTACAATAAAAACAAATGACGTAAAAGTGTCTCGTTCGACACAAACTACAGCTCGTAAACAAAGAGGTGTATATCAAAGACAGAATTGGTTAAAGATACCTGAAGAGGTTGAAAACCGTTTCCGTGAAAAAGGACTTGTTCTTAGATGGATACGTGTTTCTCTGAAAGGACAATATGATGATCAAAATGTTCAAACGAAACAATTTGAGGGTTGGGACTTTGTCAAACCTGAAGATGTTCCGGAAATGAGTGCTGGTTTCCAAAACCAAGCTGCTGGTAGTCTAGGTAATTTAGTTATACGTGGTGATGTAGCTTTAGCTGCTAATACTATTGAAAGTAACGATGGTTATAAACAACACGTAGATGAATTTACCCAGTCACAAACTGATGCTATCAACAGACAGCTTATGAGCAAAAACGATCCTCGTATGCCAATCTCAAATAACAGTCGATCAAAAGTTACCACAGGAAGGCCAACACACTTTAATAAATAAAAGTGTTTGGTTATTATAAACAACACTAACTTTTGAAGGAGGTTAAGATGGCAACATCTAAAAATCTGAATGGACTTCAGCCTTCGAGAATGCGTGGTGGTGGATACAATACGAGTGGTATGAATGAGTACGACATTACTAACGGTAATGACGAAAACATTTTCCAAGGCGATTTAGTAAAAATTGTCAACGGTACTATTCATAAAGTATCAGCTACTGGCAATCTACAAGCTGGAGTTTTTATGGGTGTCAACTGGGTAGATCCTGTTACTAAGCAACCTACGTTTAGTAACTATTTTCCAGCAGACACTTCATCAACAACTGGTAATCCAAAAGCTTTAGTTCTTGATGATCCTAATGCTACATATATAGTACAAGCAGATGCGACTGTCGCAGACACTCAAGTCGGTTTGAACTTTGATGTAACTTTAGGTTCTGGTTCAACTATCACAGGTATCTCTGGTTTCGGCATGAAAGGCGGAGCAGGAGCTGATTCTGCAAAAGCATTAAGAGTGCTTAGAAGATCTACACTACCGGGTGAAACTGCAACCGATCAATTTCCAAAGTTTGAGGTTAAACTTAACTTACATAGAGATGACTACGGTAAAGGGTCAGTCGTTTCTATAACTGACATATAGGAGGGAAATATTATGGCTATTAATAGAGGTAATATCGCAAAACAGCTCCTTCCTGGATTAAATGCAGTCTTTGGATTGGAGTATGGTTCAATAGAGGACGAACACGTTCCTTTATTTGAAGTAGAAAACTCAGACAGAGCTTTTGAAGAAGAAGTTCTATTCACTGGATTCGGTGAGGCACCAACTAAATCAGAAGGTGCAGCTGTACAGTTTGATTCTGCAACAGAATCATTCACCAGCCGTTATTCACATGAGACAGTAGCTCTTGCTTTCGCAGTAACTGAGGAAGCTATGGAGGACAACTTGTATGACACATTTGCGAAAATTCGTGCAAGAGGTCTGGCTAGAGCTATGTCAACTACTAAGCAGACTAAAGCTGCTAATGTGTTTAACAATGGTTTCAGTGCATCGTTTCCTGGTGGAGATGGGCAACCATTCTTCTCAAACTCTCACCCAGTGGTAGGTGGTACTCAAGACAACTTACTAGCAGCTTCAGATCTTTCTGAAACAACACTAGAAACTGCCTTGATTGCTATTCAAAACACTAAGGATGATAGAAATATCTTAATTGGATCACGTGCAAGATCATTGCACATTCCACCTGACTTACAATTTACTGCTGAGAAAATCTTAGCTAGTACATTGTCAACTACACCTATTCACTTTGGTTTCTCCGCAACAGGAACTGGACCAACGAATAAAGATGGTGTAACTAATGTCAATGATATTAATGCCATCCGTTCAATGAGTATGCTACCTAGTGGCTATTTTGTGAACCACAGATTCACAGATGCTAATGCATATTTCATTAAAACAGATGTTCCTAACGGAGCTAAACTGTTCGTAAGAGCACCTTTGGCTACGAAAATGGAACCAGACTTTGATACTGGTAACTTGAGATTTAAAGCTAGAGAAAGATATAGCTTTGGTTTCAGTGACTGGAGATCTTACTATGGTTCTGCGGGATCATCCTAGGATATAAATGATAATGGGGGTCAGTAATGACCCCTATTATTTATTGTTAAATATAAGGAATTAAATATGGCAACAAATATAAAAGCAATATTCGCAACATCTACATCTACGATAGATTCAATTCCGGGTAGACTTAGAGGATATAGCATAGTAAATGGTATGGCTTCAGCAACTGATATTGTATTAAGAGATGGTGGTGCTGCTGGATCAATTATTATGAAACAAAGACTAATCGCCGGTGGTTCATCTGATCAGTATATTGAAGATGCGGGTATTCGTTACGAAACAAATCTGCATGTTACTATGAATGCAGGAGTTAGTGTAGCTGGTACATTTTTTGTAGGATAGCACATGGCCGTTCGTAAAAAGAAAAAGGGCATGGGCATAAAGTCTAGTGTTAGGTCAGGTAATTTTAGACCGACTAAACAAGGTGCTGGTATGACAGCTAAAGGTGTAGCTGCTTATCGTCGTGCCAATCCTGGATCTAAATTAAAAACTGCTGTCACAGGTAAAGTTGCAAAAGGAAGTAAAGCTGCGAAAAGAAGAAAGTCATTTTGCGCACGATCTGCGGGTCAAGCCAAGATGCATAATGTTAACTGTCGAAAGACACCTAATAAAAGAATCTGTCAAGCAAGGAGGAGATGGAAATGTTAGATATTAAAATGATATGGATGAAGATCAAAGAAAAGATCAAATGTTCAGAATGTAAAAAAGAATGGTACATAGCCGCAATAGTAGGTTTACTATTATGGTGTTGGATATTTTAAAATGACTAACAAAGAGTTAACTGATCTTAAACTTGAGCTAACTCGTCATATTGAAAGAGAAGCTCAGTTACGTGAAGATGTATCAGAACTTAAAGAAGACATGGGTTGTGTTAAACGATCCATCTTTCAAGTTAAATGGTTAGTTGTTGGAGCTGTGTGTGCTACCATAGTTATGCAATCTGGAGCTACATCTGTTATAGCAAAGATACTTATAGGTATTTAATATGGCCATAAGTCGTGCTAATATAAATGTACAAATAACAAGAGCACCAAGTAAGAAAAAGAAACGGAGGAAGAAAAATGCAAGTAACAAAAAACGTAATAAGGTTTAATAACTTATTAGTTAAGATTCCAAAAGCTACTAAAAGAGTATGGGACTTATCAGAAAACAGATGGGGTTACAAGTATGACAAAGCTATGTCCTAGAGGTAAAGCTGCTGCCAAACGTAAATTTGCAGTATACCCTTCAGCTTATGCAAATGCATATGCATCAAAAATATGTGCAGGTAAGATAAAAGATCCTAGTGGTAAAAAGAGAAAAGACTTTAGAGGACCCAAGCCTAAGAAAGCTGGAGGTGGTACTATTAAGTTAAAGAATGGTGGTAAGATTGCTCGTGGTTGTGGTGTAGTGAAACGAAGAAAAGTAACTAAGTATTATTAATATGGCTAAAAAAGGTTTAAAGACTTGGTTTAAAGAAGATTGGGTTGATATATCTA
>CAACVD010001326.1_pt1 | contig 11907 bp, 14 predicted proteins | sample 2381771 | NCBI WGS metagenome assembly CAACVD01 (sample SAMEA5211965, study PRJEB30684) | marine metagenome | biome: Marine; feature: Epipelagic; material: Water | collected 2015-10-15 | depth 15 m | reverse complement strand
TAGTGCGAACTTAAATGTTACTGGGGGAAGTGTTGGTGCAATTAGTCTTACAGGCGATATTAATTTGCAAGGCTCACACAATGTCATCGCTGCTGCAGAAACGACAGCAGGTACTACGAGTTCTAATTTAAGTACAAAACAATATGTAGACCGAAAGTCAATTGCATTACAGATGGTTTATTCAATTTAAGGAGTTATAAATGTCAGCACCGAACATCGTAAATGTAACGTCAATAATTGGTAAGACTAATGCAATTAGTTTAACTAATACTAACAATACAGAATTAGTTAGTAACGCAGCTTCGAGTGGAAAAGTTTTCAAGATTAATTCACTTGTCATATCGAATGTCGATGGAAGTTTAAATATTGCCGTAACTGTAAATTTTAATAATCAAGATAATATCGGTGGAACAAACTTTGAATTAATCTCAACTGGTTCTGTTCCTGCTGATTCAACATTAGTTGTTATTGATAAAACAAACCAACTGTATTTAGAGGAAGATAAATCAATTGGAGTCCAAGCTGATGTAGCAAATAAATTAAAAGCCATTGTAAGTTACGAAGAGATTAGCTAATGAAACGCATTGGTAATGTCATTGGCACTCCAACTGAGCCAACGTCAACTTCAGCAAGTGGAACATTCAGAATTACAGCACAACAGCAACGTAACATTAATACTAGTTTTCCGCAAAAAGCATTAAGAAGAGATTTACCTTATAACGTAAGCATACTCGCTTATGGATATTCTGCTCTAGTTGCAGGTAGCTATCAATTCACTGGCGAAATAATTTTAAGATTTGCTGACCCAGAAAAATGGGTGGATAAAGAAGATTATGCAAACGTAAATGCGAATACTGCGATGATAAGTTCTCATGTTTTTAGAGATGAAACTGGGCGAAACTCAGTTCATTCTGGCTTTAGAGCAAGAGTAACTAATCATACAAATCAAAGAACTCTTACATACACTTTTAGCGGAACGGCAAACGTAGGCTCAAAAGTACAGAGAAGTAATGTTAATACGGCAGATAGTGCAGCTTTACCAACTCTTACTGATGCTCTTACATACGATGATAAATATTACACGCTTAGTTTACAGTCATTTAAACAATCTGCTACTGATAGTTCTGCAGTCAATGGAACGTATACAGTACAAGTTTTCAATCAAGAATCTTTGGGAGATATCCCTGCGGATGAATTAAATTTAATTCAAGATGACCCAACTCAACAAAATTATTCTAACTCGGCAGCAATAGTCGGCTCTGGTTGTAGACAAGTAGATTTATTACTTGTAGCGGGAGGTGGAGCGGGAGGACAGATAAGAGAATACTATAACAATCCGAATACTGGAAACCGTCCTGATATTTCATCGGGTTCTGGTGGGGGCGGAGGTATCCTCGTTGGATACGCAGTTCCAGTACCCGCATCGACATTTACAATTACTGTCGGACTAGGTGGAAATAAATACGCATCAGCAGGTGCAGCCAATGGAGGAGGTTCCTCGGCTATTGGGTGTTATGTACCTGGGGGTGGACATGGAGCCTGGGCGGGTTTGTCTTCAGCAAATATAGTAGCAGGTGGCAATGGAGGTTGCGGAGGAGGCTCCGTGAGTTTTGAAAGTCATTCTGTTTCTGCTCGAATGACGGGTCGTGCAGGGTTATCAACGATAAGTGCATCTTCAACATTGGTAACTGGTGGTCTGTATTTTCTCTATGGCAATGATGGTGGTTTCTTTGCAGGTGGCAATTATATGAGTGAAGCTAATGCAGCTACATTATCGATAGAAGCCTTTACTGCAAACAGTTCTTATGCGATTAAATATAACAGCGGTACTGTTCGCAATAAAGCAATTGGCAATCAAAACCAAAATGACGGAGGAGGCATTGGAGGCGGTGCGGGGCATATAGGCTCAATACAGGCTGGAGCAAGACGAGGTAGTAATGGAGTTTATGTAAGTTGGGCAACTCCTGGACTAACGCATTTAAGTAGCTTAAGTCCACACCCAGTAAGTGCAGGAACAACAACACTTCCATTAATAACAGGCATTGCGTACAACAATAGTTTTCATCACACGAATGATGGAACTCAAGGTGGCCCTCTTGATGATTCACAGGCAGGATATTTCGGAGCATCGGGAAGTTCAGAACGAAATGAGATGCCAGGAAAAGGAGGTGGAGGGATAGGTCAGAGAAGGAACAATGCAAACTTCTCAGCACAAACTTCACAAAGTGTATCAGGACTCATTGGCAATATAACTGTGTCGGCTGATGGAATACATGGAACGGGAGGTGGAGGAGGCAGTATTTTTGCACAACGCATGAATAGTGTAGGGCCAGGGGTTATGTTCGGAGGTTCGGGAGGCAACGGAATCGTTGTGATTAGAGTTCCTGAAAAAGCTGCTTACACAGTTACACGAAGTTGTGATGACCAGATTGATTATGGCCCATACAGACTTTATGTTTTTGCAAGTGCAAATTCAACTCACACATTTAAGGCGGGATAAAAATGTTAAGACGAGATGGAAACGTAATCGGCAATCCAATCCAAACAAACAATACAAGTGCAACAGGAGTGTTTCGGATTTCTGCTACTCAACAAAAAAAGATTCTTACAAAGTTTCCTCCTCATGCTGATGCACCTGAACCACCTTTATATGTTTCAACACTCAGAGGTTACATCGGACACACTACACAACCTGGCGAGGGTCTATCTCCAGATTCATCATTACGAACTGGAGATTTGTTAATTCGCATTGCATCTCCACAAAACTATAGAGCAAGAACAAGTTCTGCTTTTTCAGCATTTCAAATTTTAGACCAAGATGACTTTGATGGCTTTGCAGATATTACTGGCTATTCAGTAGAAATTACGATGTCAACAACTGGTGCTTATTCAGCAAGTGAAGCGAGAAGTGCATTTGGAACTTTGTTTTTAACAGCAGGTGTTGCGAATTCATTTTTTTCTAACAATGGAACACAAGAAAATAATACTAACTTACCCAGGGCAGGTACTCCCTTTGAAGATTCAGACAAAAGTTTTTATATCGATTTAGATACTGTTTCTAGTGGCCCTGTAAATCGAACTGGAAATACTGGTCTTGTTGGTATGCCTAAAGATGGTAACTATTCGATAAGAGTCTTTACAGAAAATAGTGCGGGAAAAGTCTCTTCGGCTACCCAATCAAATAATGTAATTTGTGCCCACAATCATAATAACAATACGAGTATCGACCCCCCTGGGTATCAATACTTTGATGTCTTAGTTCAAGGGGCAGGAGCAAGTTCGGGCAAAGTAGTTGGTTCTGGCTCGTCTGGTGCAGGTGCAGCAGGTTCAATGGTCATAGCTTACAACCACGAACATAAAGGTAATGCGGGTGCTTCATTCACAATTACAGTTGGAAGTGGAGCAGCTAATTCTAATGGGGGAGACTCTGAGGCTCTACAAATAACTGCTCGAGGCGGTGGCAGAGGGGCAAATGTCGGCTTTGTTTCTTCAGCGGGAGGAACTCACTACTTTCATTCGGCAGCACTTGCAGGTGGTTGTGGTGGTGGCAATGTGGGATTACAGGGTGGAACGGCAGGAGCCATGAGTGCCCTTAATGGTGGAAGCACGGGCGGTCGAACTGGAAATTTTTCGGGTCAGTCTGGTGCAGAATTTTCTGCAACTGGCATTGCCATAATCAATGTTTTTGAAAACGTAGGAGGAGGTTTTCAAATATCAGCGGCTGATACTTTGCGGAGTCTTTATTCAGAACCACATATCACAAGAATCCAAGACAATGTTTCTACAAATGTTGCTCATGGTGGAGGTGGAGTTGGTGCAGCAGGGAATGTCACTCAAACTTCCAGTCATCAAGGAATGGGAGGAAATGGAAAATATGTGAAATGGGCAACACCTGATATAAGTGCAAAAATTCCTCAGATGAATAGAACTCCTTTTGCAAGTTCAACTATGGGAAATATTGATGGGGGTAGTGATGAATCGAATACTGCCAACTTGAATAGAGGATTTTATGGTGCAGGTGGGGGTGGTTTCAACAATACTGCTTTTCTTGCTCGAGGTGGCAGTGGCCTAGGGAAGTTTGAAAGCCAAAATTTTCAATCGACAATGGATGGCATTACTTATTCGGCACAAGGAATAAATGGTACTGGAAGTGGCGGTGGGTCGATGAGAAGTAACAACACTAGTACTAACTCAGTCTTTGATGGCAATTCTGGTGGAGATGGAATTGTAATTATAAGAATGGCTGACAACCAATATGACAATACTGCAACTCGTCCTTTCGTTACGGGTTCATACATGACAACTGCTATCGGAAACTATAGATACTATGTTTTTGATGGAGCGGGTAATTTTACTCCATAGGAAAATAAATGGCACGATATTTAGCAAAGTTAGATGAAAACAATATTGTTATAGGTGTCATAAAAGTTGGTGGTGCGGAATGTTGTGATTCCAACGGAAATGTTGTTGAAGAAAAAGCCATTGCTTATATAAGAAGTATTGACCCAGACAGACATCAAAATTTTGCTTTGGGTTGTAAGTACGGTTCAATTCGGGGGAACCCAATAGAAATCGGTGGCTATTATCACAATGGCAAACAAGTCTTTGTGAGAAAGAAACCCTATCCCAGTGCAACACTAAACGAAAACTTTCAATGGGAGATGCCTTCCTTTGTAACAGCAGATAAAACAGGATTAGTTAGTTCAGATGGTTCCAGTTTGATACCTGGGGAAACAGAAGAGGGCAACGAAGAAGAAATTTAATTTTATTTTAAAGGAAGACTTATGGATGTGATTTCAGCGTTAGCCGTTGCGAACACAGCCATAAAAACGGTTAGGTCACTTGCTGCGACATCAAAAAATGCAAGGAATGGAGCAGCAGAGGTTTATAGAGAACTCGGCAAGTATGCAGATGCCATTGAAGATGTAAAAGACTGGTTAGGTCAGAAAGACCGTAAACCCAATATTTTCAAACAACTGACATTTCAGGGTAGTGCAACAAAAGTAGCCTTGTCGGAATTAGCAACTCGTGAACGCATCAAATCTCTCGAAAAAGAACTTCGACACATGTTTTATTGGGGGGAGTTAAGCCATTTATCTGGCGATGGTTATAAGCAATTTCTGAGTATAAGAAGGTCGATAGAAAGGAAACGCATCAGGATGCAACAAGAGTTGATTGAGCGAAGAAAATTATTTACTCGTAATGCCATTTTGACAAGCCTAATAGTTTTTATGTTGGTGGTTTTGTTCTACATGGTTAAGTTTTTGGTAGAAGTTTTGAAAGGATAAGATGATTACATTAATGTCTACATTAGTTAGTTTTTTAGCAGGTGGTCTACCTAAGTTTTTAGAATTTATGAAAGACCGTTCTGATAACAAACAAGAAATTGCATTAGCACAACTACAGTTAGAACGAGAATTAAAAATGGCTGAGAAAGGATACTTAGCACAACTTCAAGTTGAGGAAATTCGTACTGACCAAGTCGCAATGCAAACAAACGCAGATGTTCAACAAGCTTTATTAAAACATGATGCAAAGATAGGAGAAGGTGCAAGTCAATGGTGCATAGATTTACGAGCATCAGTTAGACCAATCGTTACATATTTTATGTTGCTCTTATTAGCTTTTGTTAATTGTGTTGGATTACTGTATGCCTTTTATCAAGGTGTAGATTTTAATATAGCCATCTCAGCAATTATTACTCAAGAGTTTTTAATAACTCTGAGTTCGATAATTAGTTTCTGGTTTGGTAATCAAGCTTTTTCAAAAATTAAATGAAAGTAAGTAACGAATTAATCGTGATGCTCAAACATCACGAGGGTGTTCGATATCGCCCTTACCAGTGCAGTGCAGATATTTGGACTACTGGAATAGGGCATGTGATTGACCCGAGACATATACGAGTTCCTTTTGCAAAACGTAAACAGTTACCTATTCCAAAAGGTTGGAATCGAACACTGAGTGAGAAAGAGGTTGATGAGATTCTTAAAAAAGATTTGGAGCGGTTTGAAAAGGGAGTACTTCGATTATGTCCTGTTATTCCTAATCAGCATTCTTTTGATAGTCTCGTTTCATTCAGCTTCAATCTTGGTTTGGGAAATCTTCAAGTCTCCACCCTCAGAAGAAAACATAATAGAGGAGACTATTTGGGTGCAGGGCGAGAATTTCCAAAATGGTGTCGAGCAGGAGGACGAGTTATTAGAGGATTAGTAAAGCGAAGAAATGATGAAATGAATTTATATACAAGAGGTATATATGCCTAAGTCAGCAGCATGGACTAGAAAAGAAGGTAAGAACAAATCTGGCGGTCTTAATGAAAAAGGACGTAAGTCTTACGAAAAAGAAAACCCAGGTTCAGATTTAAAACCTCCAAGTAAAAAAGTTGGTAACAAAAGAAGAGAGTCTTTCTGTAAAAGAATGCGTGGCATGAAAAAAAAGAATACTAGTAAAAAAACTGCGAATGACCCGAACTCAAGAATTAATAAAAGTTTAAGAGCATGGAATTGTTAAGGAGTAACGAATGATAGTTATTGATGGATTTAACGATGCAATTTTAGGTCAGGCAAATGCCTGGGTAAAAAATGAGAAACATGAAAAGCTTGTCTATGACGGTTGGAAGATGGTTGATGTATTAGTCAAACGTGATGGAATGACCGCCGATGAGGCTTACGAATTTATTGAGTACAACGTAGAAGGCTCTTATATCGGAGATGGTAATCCAATCATCATGTGGGCAGATGATGAATTAAAGGATGAAATTATTGAAGAAGCAATAACATTAAAGGATAAGAAGAATGGCAGAGAATTCCACTAGTAATAATCCCTTTGCACTAAATGACGGTACAAATATGTACAACGTAGGTACCCCATCAATTACGGATGATATGGTTGATGATAGTTTGATGGGAACGGTTGGTTTTACAGCTAATGAAACAACTCTTAATGACCCAACCCTGAATCAAGCATTCATGGATATTACAACTAGTCCAATGACCACCAGTCAATATGATACGACTGGTGTTGGTTATGATGCATCACAAGCAGCAGGATTAGACTTTAATGTAAATAAAAATATGAATGTCCAAGACCAGTTAGCAGGAATTATTGCTGCTGAGTCTCCACTGATGCAACAAGCACAAACTCGTTCACAACAAAAAATGAATGAGCGTGGATTGTTAAATAGCAGTATGGCAATCGGTGCAGGACAGTCTGCACTTTATGATTATGCTTTACCAATTGCTCAACAAGATGCCAAGTCTGCACAAGACCGAGAAATGTTTAAAGTTGAACAAGCAAACGCAATTGAATTGGCAAATGTCAATGCAATGAATAGAGCATTAGAATTTGAAGAGGCACTGAAACAAGAGGGTGGTCTTGCAAATCTTGCTGCTCTAAACCGTGCATCAGAAATTGATTTTACTAATACGTCTGATGTATTCAAATACTTGTATGGCGAAAACGTAAGAATGGAAATGTTTAATGCTGACAAACGTCAAGAAGCAAATATGTATGCAGCAGATATCGCCAATAAATTTACACTAGCACAATTAGAACAATCCTTTGAATCTAGAATAGCCTCTGCTGATGCACAACTAAAAACACAACTGCAATCTATAGATGCTGTTACTAGGGAATCTCTTGCACAAACTGAAGCTGATTTTAAACTGTTGATGCAAACGACAAGTTCAGCAGGAGATGCTTTCCAACAAACCCTAGCGAATATAAATGAACTAACCCAGAACCCAGACTTAGATGCAAATTCATTGAATGCTGCTATTGGACAACAGCTTACAAACTTACAAACAAGCTTGACTGTATTCGAAGCATTAAATCCTGTAATAGAAGGTTTAGCCGAATTGCTAGACTTGTCCGATTATGAAACAACGACAACCTAAACTACTACGGATGAATGAACGTATCCAGGTTAAGTTTATTGTCTCCGTTATGGGAAGACAGTAAAGAAGTATTACCTGAAACATTTGAAGGTTGGGAAATTATTCCTGGATTCATAAATCAAGTTCATGTAGCAACAGCAATACTTAAAGGCAATGAAATTCATTTTGGTATTAAACATGAGTTTCGCAGAAAACTTATTCAAAGAAAAAGAACAAGAGATTTTTTAGCACCTTTGTTAGAGCGTAAAAGCTTTCTAACTACACGAGTCATTCGTAAAGACATAGTCAAACAAAAGTTTGTTGAACGAATTGGTTTTAAAGCAACCTGGAATGATGACCTCTTTCAATACTTCATTTTAACAACCCTTCCTTTTGAGAGAAAAAAATGAGAATAAAGTATTTACATACACGACCTCTTCGTCCTGACGAGAAGATTGTCGCATTGACTAGAGAACAAACTAGAGCAATGTCACTGATGGAACCAATTGGTAACCCAAATTGTGACACTTACAACGACCCTGTTTCTGCAGTCTTATCTGTTTCAGCTATGGCGGGAACATATGCAGCAGCGGGAAGTTTTGCAGCAATGACATTCGCACAAGGGATGATATTTGCAGGTAGTGCAATTTCACTAGCAGGTAATGTCACAGGTAATAGTTCCTTAATGAAAATTGGAGCAGGGGTCGCATTAGTTGGGGGTGTGAGTGCAGCCTACGATGCATTTAACTCTGAAGTATTTAGTGGGCCTTTGGAAGAGGGAATAAAAACTGTTCCAGGGGGCGAAGGAACAATTCCAGAAACTTTAGCAAAACAAAACACGCTAGGTAATCAGGCTATAGGTACGCAACAAGCATTTGCTGACCCAACTCTAAATACACCACTCAATATAAATCAGGGTACACAAGTTGCAAGTATAGATACGAGTGGTGGTTTAGGAACGAATATAGCTGCTAATACTGGTAGGCCCATGACAATTGCTGACAAAGTATTTGCTTCACAAAAAGCAGGTGCGGGAGCAACTGGTAAAGCTACAGGGTTTGTGGATTACATAAATAAAAACCCTGGAGTTGCACTGGTTGGAGCCTCCACTCTTGGCCCTGCTCTTGGAAGTGTTGCTGATTATGCGAGTGGCAAAACACAAGCCGAAATGGATGCTTTGAAAGCAGATGCTGAATACAAGAGAGCAGTTGCTCGAGCAAAGGAAGAAGAACTTGCACAACAGGAATTAAATAGACAAAGACTAAACGACCCAACTCGATATACATCTAGTGGAATTATTAATGCTCGAAGAATAGCACCCGTTACTGATAGGGAGATAGACGTATGATGGATTTAGCAAAGATGAATCCCGAAGGAGATGAATTAACTCCTGAAGTAATTAAACAAAATATTAAACTACCTGCTAATTTACAAGAGGCTTATGACAGAGTTGTCTTAGCGGGTAAGAAAATTATCTTTAACAAAGATACAAATAAACTTGTTCTCGATGCCATAAAAGGCGAAGGCTCTTTAGGTATTCGTTTGGGCAAAGGTATTTCCACTTTGATGATGCTCTTATATAGAGAGAGTCAACAAACTATGCCACCTTCTTTAATTGTTCCCGCAGGTGTTTGTTTATTAGGCGAGGCAGCAGATTTTATTCGCAAAGGAAAAATAGAGCCTATCAATAACAATATTATCGCAGAAGCAATACAAGTCTTTATTGAAGCAACAATTCAAAACTTTGGTGGCGATACAAACAGAATGTACAGCTTGTTCGACCAATTTGAAAAAGAACAACAACAGCAAACACAACAACCACAAAACCCAGGAACACAAGGAGGTATGGCATGAGCATTCTCGGTGGATTAATATCTTCTGCTGCTAAAGGCTTACAAGGAGGTGCAGAAGCTGTCACTGCGTTAGGTAAAGCAGGAATAGAAAAGCAAATCAAAATTGACCTTGCTAAAGAGACTGCTGATATAGAGTTCCAGAAAAATAGTTTACTCAAAGAACTCGAGTCTAAATTAAGAAATGAAGAGGCTGACTTACAAATGGGAAGGGAGTTGAATCTAAAGCACGTTGAGAATCAAATGAACAGAATGAATTTATTAGACCCAGAGATTAGAGACTTTAATCTAGATATTGAAAAAAAGAAATCAAAAATAATTACTCCTCTTCAACAACAACAAATAGAAACATCGAAATCTGATAATGCTGTAAAACAATTTGAGTTAAAACTTTTAACGGATAGCAACACTGCTTACGAGGATTATCTTAAAGAAAAAAATAAAGCAAATCCTGACCAAACGAAACTTAAACAACTAGAGAACAGAATAACTTTAAGAAAACAATTAGACAATATTACACAACGAGCAAAAAACATGACTGACTTAGTTGTAAATATAAACCGTATGTTTGCAAATGACCAAAATTTAATTAACACCCCAGAAGGTAAAGATTTAATGAAGGATTTACCAAACTATATTAAAGAAGCTGCAAGGCTGTCAGGTTATGAAGGGCCACTACCTTCTATTAACACGAATAGTGGCAGTGGTAACAATGGTTTGGTAAATACAGAGCGAAATAATCCAGACATAAACAAATTATTAAAAGAAAAACCAAGCCAAAAGAATTTCAATATTCTAAAAGACTTTACTTTCAAAGATGACAAAACTGGTCGTCAATTTAAGCTTATAGACTTTGATGAAAAAACTGGAGACTACGGGAGGGAATTTTTAGATGAAGAGCCTGACTCTGAAAAGAATCTATCTAACACTCCATCAAGTTTGTTCTACGACTAAGCAGACTCAAAAGTAATTAACTAATACGAGGATATATAGTGAGCAGAATATCTCCAAGTGAACTTGCGAATAGTTCAATTATAGATACGGATATTGATACGAGTGTATCGCTAAGTCCAAACAGAATATCAGCAGATGATTTATTTTCTTCAAGGGTTGTTGAATCTAAATCTGGCATCTTTCGAGAAGTGGGAGATATTGGTATTGAGTTTGCAAATGCAGCACTAGGTTCTGCAGAAGCAATGTCAGACTTTTTCTTTAGGCCAGGAAACTATGCCTCTGAAGAATTATTGAGTCCGTTTAGAGAATACTTAGAAACTTTCCAAACAGACACCGAGCGATTCGAAAAACTTAAATATGGTTATGAATTAGGCAAGGCAAAGAATTTTGGCGAGGAAGCTTTAATCACTGCAAAGTATGCTGCAAAGAATCCATTGATGATTGGTGCTATGGGTTTAGGTTCTTTTCTTGTACCTGCAGGGGCCATTGGTCTCGTTGGTAAAGCAACAAAACTTGCAGGACTAACTGGTAAATCAAAACAAACTGCAGATAGATTTATTGGTGGTGGTGGAACTGGTTTCGCAATGGCAGCAGGAGATAGTGCAGGTCAAGCATACGACATTGTTGTTAATCTTCCTCAAGAAACTTTAGAGCGAAGTGGTAACTATCGAGATTTAATTAATATAAAAAGGTTAACTCCTGCACAGGCACGAGAAGAACTCGCACAAGATGCAGCCTCTGCAGCACAATATATTCCAGGGGTCTTAGGTTTTTTCTCTGGTGCAACTGGTTTAGAAAGAATATTAACCGCACCTAAAGAAGTAAAAAAAGGATTAGCAGTTAATGCATTAAAAAATGCAGGTATTGAATTTGTAACAGAAGCATTAGAGGAAGGAACCGCTTTAGCATCTGCTCAATATCAAGCATCAAAGATTGACCCCTCTATTGATTTTATGAAGGGTGTCGGAGGAGCAGCGACTCTAGGTGGATTTGCAGGAGCAGTGCCAGGGGCCGTTGGCGGGTTAATGGAAGGTAGTAGATACAACAAACTACTTGATGAAAGTCCTGCCGATGGAACCACACCACCAGAACAACGATTAGCAGATGCAAAGAATGTATCTGAATCTGTCGATGCTGCAACTGATATGGCAGGAGATTTATCTGACACTATCGGAAACCTTCAAACTTCCGTTGACGAATATCTAGAGTCAACACCCAACCAACCCCCA
>CAACVD010001325.1_pt1 | contig 11911 bp, 13 predicted proteins | sample 2381771 | NCBI WGS metagenome assembly CAACVD01 (sample SAMEA5211965, study PRJEB30684) | marine metagenome | biome: Marine; feature: Epipelagic; material: Water | collected 2015-10-15 | depth 15 m | reverse complement strand
CAAACAATTCATTTTTTCTAGCAACACTACCTAATCTGTTTATACCTTCATAAATAGAATATCTTGCATCATCAATCTCTCCAAATAATTCTCTAAATGCTTTTGATCCTTTACCAATAACTTGTAATTCTTCCTTGCCGTCAGGTAACTCTCTTTTTAAAGTTCTTGCAAAGGTTTTCATATTTTCAGGTGAGTCTCCACCTAAACTTAAATTTTCATATGCAAAGGTAGGTAATTTTGTTTTTGGATTATATTGTCTAGCTTGTTCAACAATTTCAGTAACCATGTTTTCAGCTTCTAAATCTGTGATGGGATTACCATTTTTAGCTGCATATCTTTTAAATATATTTTTAACTTTTTCTACCGACTCTGTTGTAGGTTTATATTTTGTATAAAAACCAAAGTTTTGATTTTGAAATACTCTATAAGTTGTACCTAAATATTGTTTAACTCTATCTCCCATGAGTTCTCTCATGTTTGTTTGTAATTGTTTTACTTGTTCTACTTTTGCAGGACCTTGAGCTGCAATATCCATAAGCTCATCAAATCTTTTTCTTACCTTAACTACAGAGTCGACAATTTTTTCTACAGTTTCATCGCTTGCATTGTATTTAGAAGCTGTTTTTAGAAACCTGTTATAAGCATCTGTTGGTATTTTAGATTTTAAATCACCAGAAAATAATAATTCATTAACATCACCTAAAAATTTACTTCTATTTTTATCTGTGGATTTATCTAAAAAAGATTTGACTGCTGGAAATATATTATCAACTTCCTGGTCTATTCGTTTTACCTGTTCCATAGCAAAGTTTGTGTCTGCCATTTCTTTTCCTTTTTCAGCGGCTCTTGCTAAAAACACTTCTTCCGGTGCATCACCTCGTGGTCTAAAAAACCCACCAAATTTACTTAATGCTCTTTCAATTTTCTTATTACTAAATGCTAGCTGCTTGCCTCTCGTCGCTAGCGCTTTAGCTCCAGCAAAGGTTCCATAGACAATAGGTGTTATCAGTAAAGATTCAGAACCAAATTTAAGTCTGTTTAATAGTTTTCTTTGTGCGTCTTCTCTTCCTGTTAAATCTACATCTCGATCAAGCTCAGTAGGTCCACCTTCAAATATATCACCAATGGTTCCAATATCTTCAACATCAGCAACTAAGGTTTCTCCCCCTGCACCACCTATGGTAATTGCAGCAAATTTTTGTTTACCTGATAATTTATTAAGTTCTGACGCTTTCTTTACACCTTTAGTTAAATTAGGAGCTTTTAAATTTAAATATGTTCCTGCTTTTTTTGCTTTGATTGCTTTATTTGATAAGTTCAAAGCAATTCTAGCACCTGCTGTCCCTAAAGATACAACCTGTGTTAATGCTTCAGTAATTTTACCCGCAGCTTTTTGTTCTGCAACTTCTTCAAATGGATTGATTTTGTCAAAAAATTGTTCAACTTCTACAGCTGTATTTGTATCTAAGCCAAGATCAACAAGTTCAGCACCAAGAGATACAATACCTTCCGGTATTTTTATAAGTCCAGATAGTACACCATTTACACCTGCATAAAGTTGTGAGATTTCATTGTCTTTTTCAGGCGCATAATCTTCAGTTGTTATTTCTGGAGCCGCGGTTATTCCTTCATCAATATCTTGAAGTCTTTTAATTGCTTCTAAGTCTAATTTCTCAGAAGACATATTATTCTCCTGTCGTTACGGGTCTTAGCGTATCTTGATCTACTCTTCTAAAAGGTTTTTCGTTATAAACTCTTTCAAATAAACCTGTAATTGGATTGATATATAAGAAACCATCGGGTTTACCTTCAAAAAAACTTTTATCGATTGCATTACCTTTTATATTTGTTGGAGCAATTCTTGGAGATACTCCTTTGCTAAATGCTTTTGTAATTTGAGGTCTTAAAGAGTAAGCTTGTTCCAATTGTGATCTACTTGCTGTTCTAGCAATGTTGGAATAGTAATTTTCAACTTGACCTTCAATCGTTTGAGCTTTTAAAGGTCTTGCTTTTTTAGCTCCTGCTATTTTAACAGCAGCTCCAAGCGCTGCAAGTTTTGCTTGTGGTTCCATTAATCTTCTTTGCTGAACTTCTTTTAAAGCAACTTCTGTTGGCTGTTTGTAAGCACCAGCTACTTGTCTTAATAACGATTCATCTTTATTACTTCCTGCAACTAAATTTAAACCGCCTCTAATTAAAAGATTTGAAATCGTATCATCCCTACCTGTTTGCATGGCTTGTTTGTAGAGAGGTGATATTTGTTCGTAAATACTTTTTACTCGATTACCTATTTGATATCCTTGTCTTGGCTCAACTTTAGACATAATACCTTCGCCAGTGCTTCCACCTTTTCTAAACATAGGTCTTCTTAATATTCTACTCATTAGCCGATATTAATATTAAAAGGGTTAGATGGTTTAACAGCTTTGTAAATTCCAGCAAGTGTTGAAGCTGTTCCTAATGCTGTTTGTAAAGCAGATGGAGTTGGCGCTGCTGGAACGTTCGCAATCTGTGTTCCGCCATATGCGCCAGGTGTTAATGCTGCAATACCTTGTCCAAAAACTTGTGCAGTTGTTAATGGTTGATAAGCTTGTGCCTGTGCAAGTTGTTTATCTGCTTCTAATGCAGCTTGTGATTGCGCTTGTTGCTGTGTGCCTAATGCTTGTAAACCTGAAATTTGTTGAAGTGAAAGTGCTGGTGCAGCTTCCGCTAATGCAAATTGTTTTGCAAAATCTTGTTGTGCTTGTTGTTGTGCCTGTGCAACACCTTGTTGTAATAACTGTGCTTGTAAAGCAGCTCTGTTTCTAGCTTGTCCTGTTGCATATTCAGCCTCTAAAACACCTTGTCTACCTCCACCAAAAGCTCCTGATTGAATAGCTCTATCGCTTAATGCAGGTAAACCCATTGCAGTTTGTCTATCGAATTCTGCAAGAGTCGTGTCAATCACATCTTGTTGATATGGAGACATGTATTGTTGGTAAGCTTGTGGTCCTGTTAAAGCTGCAGCAGATTGTAGGTAAGGTTCAAAAGAACCAAGTCCTCCGACTTGTTGATAAGCTTGTTGTGTTAACGCTGATTCTGGAGCAACAAACTGTGAGCCCATAAATCTAGATAAATCAACATCTCTAGTCTCACCGATTGCTTTTGTTAAATCTGTAGCGTATGCTTTACCTAAGCCTTCAATAAATTCTGCCGGTAATGATCTTGTAATTTGCTCAGCCATTATGCTAAAGCTCCTCCATTTTCTAACATTTTCATTTGACTATATAATCTTTGTGCACCTTTATCAACATCTCCTTCACCTGCATTTTTAACAGCATCTGCTGTAAATACGAATTCATTTTTTGATAACATTGCAGGTACATCATCTGCTTTTTCTTTAATACCAATCGGTACAAACCCACCTTCGTCTCTGTAGTCTAATTCCATAATACCGCCTGCATTTCGTCTAGGTTCGCCTGTTGGAATGTCCATAATACCACCTTTCGCTCTACCTATCCTTTGTGTAAAGAATGATGCCCAATCATCTATTGATGAAAAATCCTCTCCACTTAAACTAGAACCAGTGTTTTTTAAATATTCACCTCCTAATTGATTAACTAATGCTGTTCTTTCTTCATAATCAAATTCTGTTTCTTCAGGTTGTTTTGGCGCTGATAAAGCTGATAACATGGAAGCAGATGTAATAACTAGAGAAGGATTATTTTTAGCAAAGTTAACTGCTGTTTTTAAACTTGGATTTTCTCTAAAAGCTGCAGCTTCTTCGAAACCTAAAAAGTCTCTAGCTGCTAAATTTACTTTTTCAGTTATAGGTGCAGCTGAAAAATATTCTTTAAAAATAGCATCTTGTCCTGCTTGTGGAACGGTTGGAGGCATTGGGGGTAGACCTACATCTAAATCAACTTCAGAAATTGTTTCTATACCACTCGGAGCTGTTGAAGTTGTAGGTGAGGTTAGAGTTGAACTTGCAGTTTGTTCGCCAGGTGTAATACCAAAAACTTGCTCGTCGCCCGCTCCTACTCTCGGACTAAAGTCTGTAAATCTTGTTGTTTCTGGAGCTACTTGAACTTGTCTCTCAGCAATAATTTGTTCTGCAGATTTTCCTGCATAAGGATTAACAACATCACTATCATAAAGAATATCAGATCCTTCAGTTACTCCATTAGATAATAAATTGTTTCTTTGTTGCGGCCCAAAGAATTTTTGACCTTGTAAAGCTGTAGTAATCCCGCCACCAATTGCACCAGCTTTCGCTGCTTGACCTAAATCAAATCTTCCTGTGCTTATACCTTGTAATGCTAAATTAGTAATACCTGCTCGAAGCGCGTTACCTAAAAATGCAGAACCACCTACTGAACCCGCTAAACCCATTGAAGCAAAAGCTGGACCCATTGCATAAGGAGCTGCAACCGCTAATGCGATTCGTCCTATGTCTGAACTTGCAACTTTTTTAACTGCTTTAGTTGCGCCTTTGACTGCTTTTTTTACTGATCTTACTGCACCTGACATGAATATCCTCTTTTACCTATTCTATAAAAATTCCAATTATCATCGGATCTTACCCATTTAAATTTTTTAAATTTTGATCGTAACCATTTTGCAACTTGAGCACCCTTTTCTTTTGCAACAACATCGTGTACCCAGACAATGTCACCTGAGTTCCATATATCATCTTCCATTTCTTTTGTTTTTAAGAAATGTGCTTCAGTCTCTTTATTTAAAAAAGCCCAGTTTGCAAAAGCAATCACCTTGTTGTTCTCCTTAAAAAGTTTGCATTGTTTAAGTTTAAAGGACGGTAAAACGTGATAATAAAGTTCTTCTTCAGTATTATTACCATATTTACTAAATGATTTGTACAGATCAATGACGCTCTGTATGTCCGCAGGGATTGCCTGTTTGTTGAAAATTACATCATTTTCATACATTTTACAAGCTAGAATCAGTGCCAAGATTAGGCATTTTTGCTACCTTTATCTTAACCGATCTAACCACATGAGATCTTTCAGTTGCTGTATTTGGATTGTTAATATCATCCTCAGCTTCTTGATCCGAGCTATACTCGTAATTTGTCGCTGTATTTCTTAATACAACTTCAGTCTCACATTTAACTTTAGGTACTTTTTTACCATTAATTATTTCGTATTCGATTGCACCTTCTTCTTTAAACATAATTAACTCCTATTTATTTCTAATATACTTATGATAGCACTTATACCAGCTGCAACAGAAGATTCAATCTTTAACACGTCATTTTCTTCTAATATTACAGGTCCTTTGGCCACGTTGCATATCGTTGGGCCCGTGATGCTTGCATATGCGATTTGGTAATCTGTTGAAGCTGATGAATCTGTTACAGATACTTTTGCAACTTTAGTTCCTGATTCATTTGTAATTTGTATATTTTGAACAATCGCTCTTGAGTCTGAAGGTACCGTATACACAGTAACAGCTGTGGTTACCGATGGATCATAGAATGCGTTTTTATAAATATTAGCCATTAGTTTTGTACATATAATATGTTTAGAGAAGCAGATACATTAAAATTTACAGAAGCTGAACTAGATTCAGCTCTAAACTCTACATCTGTTTTCTCGGTTAATTTAATTGGAAAACTATAATTTTGTAAATGATTTCCATCTGTTAATACAATTACTTCTTTTGTGTTAAATACTCCACCAAAAGGTCTTGCTACTAATGCAGTTCTTAAAACAGCAGGAGTATTTGAACTATTTCCTGTTGAGATATTTGTTTGATAAATATAAGCACTGTAACCAGCAGGTACTGTCCAAAATGCTTGTAATGTTTGATTACTACCATCTCCATTAATTGTTGTATAAATATTTGCAGGCACTCCAGATGTAACAGTTCCTGTTCCTACATAAATAATTCCAGCATTTGCTCCTCCTGATCCTGCTGTTAGAACTATAGCTCTATTCATTCTAATATAAGTATTAACGGTAGTAACTGCTGTTTGACCATTTAAAGTTATAGTTTCACTAGCTTCATTATAACTTGCATCTAATCCAGAAATTAAAACAGTTCTTGCGCCTGTTCCAGCAGAGGTATCATTTACATTCGAACTAGACACAGTCATAGTTGATGCACTTGGTGGATAAGAGTAAAGTCCTCCTTGTAGCCAAATAGTTTCCATACTATTTCCAACAACTGCATTTTGTCCGAATTTATAGACTTGTTTGTAGCTAGGAGATAAAGCTCCGCTAGAAACATCAAGAACAAAATTTTCAAAATTTACGTTATTACAACTCATTAGCAACCAAACCTCGTATTAAAGAAAGTAAATCTTTCTTCTTCTTGTCGTTCTTCATTTAAAAATGTTGAGTTTAATTGTTCTACAATTAAAGCTAACGCTCTGTTAATTTGTTTTTGGTTAGAAATATCATACTCAGATTTTGGTTCTGGTATTCTTACATTAATCTTTGCCATTATCGTCTCCCATCCGGTTGTAGATCTAATCTCAGTGTACCAAATCTCCAAGTCTGACTAATGTCATCATTTTCAATTTTAATATTACAAAATCGTCCTCTAGCTCTTGTATCTTTTTTTGTTGTTGTAGAAGTAATACTAAACGGACTCAAACTGGTTGTTGTATCTGAATCTTGCGGATAACGTTTAATCGCTAATGTAACTTTAGCACCATTTTCCAATGTTTTAAAATCAGGAACAAATCGTCTTAACGCTAAGAAAAATTCACCCGCCGTGCCTTGAATATCTAAATCAAAATCAAACGATTTAATAAATGACGTTACCGCTGTGGTTGTTCCATCTGGATTCACTTGATCGGTTCCGACTTCATGTTCAAAAAATACGGTTTGTCCCAAACCATTCGTGCCACCCATACTTGGAAATGTTCCTGTTTCAGAACTATTATATTTTGTAGCATAAGGATTTGGATAGACAATAGCATCAATCCAAGACGATCTAGCTTCGGTACCTGTATACCATACATTTTCACCATAATTGTAAACAACATAAGCATCATTAAAATCTGCTCCCTGAGTTGGATAATACCAAATAATTTCTGTGTACAAATTATTTAAACCCGCATACACTTGTTGACCTTTTGTGGTATCAAAATTATCATAAACAAAATCTTCTACTGAACACGGTAATGATTTAACCGTACCATCATAAAGAAAGAATCCATTATTAGAAATCCAAAAAGCCACACCGTCTTGTTCTACGACTGCATTTTTACCAATCAACCCACAGTTCGTACCGACTTGTTCAAAACCAAACGTAAAAGGTGCACCAATAAACTTCATGGTATAAAGTGCGTTATCGGTAAATACAAGAATGGTTTCTTTTGCTTTGATGGCACCCATAATCTTAGTTCCGTCTTGTAGTCTAAAATCACCTGCACTGTTAATTGCCGTTGCCGTGTAATCGTTAATATCTTCTTGGTCTGAAAATCTAATAAACATATCATCTTGTGTAGTCGCATCACCAATCGTCGTTTCAGTTCCAAGATGCACTAAGTGTCTTGTTGTAGGTGATACTAATGTTACTCTTGTTGCAGTTGGGTTCGATGCTGTAGAAAAACCTGATGTTGTTGTTGAAGCTCTTATGGTTGTTGCATTCGTTGCACCTGCATTCCAAGTAAATGTTTTACCATTGGCAATCGTTGCAATAAGTACTTCACCAAAATTATCTAAAGACCAAAGACCAGGTTCAAGTGTAACATCTGAAGCAGAGGCTGCCTCGTTCCACCCTTCACGACTCCAGGTTCCTGCACCCCAACCATAACCATAAGTTTGTTCTGCTGGACCTACTGTTTCATAAGGTGTCAGTGTTGCACCTCCACCATTTGCAGTCGCTCCTGAATTACTTGCCATGGTAACCGTAAATGTCGTTGCACTTGGAACGGTTTGAACGATAAAATTTAAACCATCAAAATCAGCTGCCGTAAAACCTGTGCCTCCAGGTAAAGTGGTAGAACTAAATTGTACAATATCACCTACTGCTAAACCATGTGATGTTGAGGTCGTTGCAGTAACGGTTGGTTCTGTGTCTGTAAAAGCTAAATCATTAATGGTTAAATTTGCTTTAACAGGAGTGATATCAAATAACTGTCCTTCAAAATATAAAATTAAAAACTTATCGGTTCCAATAGCAACATATCGGTTTCCATCTAAATCCACAAAGGCATGTAATTTTCTCGATACTCCTGCAATTGAATCGGTAACTAAAGAGTTCCAACCACCTACTTTCTCAGGTAAACCATATCTAAATCTGACATTGTCAGAATCCACCCATCGTTGTTCTGCGCCAACGGATGTATTTTGTTTATCTATTCCTGGTTTGAAACCGTATTGAACGAGAGGCATGTAACCTCCTATATGTTATCTTTATAGATCCAGCCTCGTGTTGCGTTGACATACACAAGCGTAAAAGCTGAACTGTTTGTTGATACTGTTAAATCTGAAGCTGAACCTAAAATATTAGAACCATTTCTTGCAACGGTTAAATTGTTTGCTGCAAAGTTATTACCACTATCAATAAAAGTCACTTCATTTCCGACAACAGGTGATGCAGGTAAAGTAATCGTTACTGGAGCACTTGCTCCTGAACCCGATGTATTGACTAACACTTGATCCCCTGCAACAGCTGTATAAGCTGCATCGGGTGTATGGTAGCCTTTTGTTTGTAAGCCTAAATGAACGTTTGTTCCATCTGAATAAACTAGAGAAGTTGAACCTACAGGAAGTGCAACACCTGTGCCCGATACCGTTTGAATGGTTAAGGTAAACCATGCTGAAGTTGTTCCTCTTGTGGTTGCATCTTCTACAACAAAAACTCTTTCCGCTGTGTCTGGCATCGTTACTGTTCGGTTTGCGACAAGTGTTCCTGTAAGTTTAAAGTATAAATTTTTACCATTTGACGTTGCGCCATTTGCTAAAGATAAAGCAACATCTGCTGAAGCGACATCAACTGCAATATATCCTGATGATGCTTGTTCTAGAATTTGTAAATTAGTATTGGTTTGTGTTCCCCATGTTCCAGATCGTTCACCTGTATCCATGAGTTCTATTTTTAAATTTGTCGAATTTGTAGCCATATTTCTCCTACGGATTATCTGGATCGATCGGTGTCCAAATTTGAGTTGCACCTGGATCGATTCCGTTCCATGATACCACAAAACTATCCCCTGTTGCAAGGTTAAATTGATTACCTGTTACAGGTACCGTTGTTATTAGACCAATTGTTGTATTCCCTATGGTAATATTTAATCTATTACCGTTAGCTAATACGGTAACGTTTTGTATACCGACTCCAGCAAAAGTGGTTGATGCAAAAGGTGTAGCTCCAAAAAGCATATTAGTTACCTGGCCCTAGTTGTTTTGGGGTCCATACCATGCTTGCACCTGGTACAATACCATCCCATTGTTTAATATTAATACTTGTTGGAACTGCAATTTCAAGTTCTGATCCTACAGGTAATACCGTTGCTTTTGCAACAATCGTCACCGTTCCAGTGTTTAAATTCTGTCTATTCGTTGTAACAATCGCAGTTGCATTTGCTCTTGTGGTGACATTACCTACTTCAATATCTGCTCTTGATCCAGTGACTGATATATTTGCTTTTGCAACAATCGTGACTTCTCCAGTATCCGTATTAACTCTTGATCCTGTAGGTAATACATTCGCTGCAGCTGTAGTGGTAATGGTTCCTGTATCCTCATTAACTTGTGAACCTGTAACTGAATATTTAAATGCAAAAGTAACCGAACCTGTATCAAGATTTACTCTGCTTCCAAGAGGTGCAATATTTGCATCACCTGAAAGTGTAACCGATCCTGTGTCAAAATTAAGTCTATTACCTGATACTCCAACCACGTCAGCAACATTAACATCCCCTGTATCTAAATTAACTCGGTTGCCTGTGACTGCAAAATTAGCATCTGCTAAGATAGTTACCGATCCTGTGTTAAAGTTTAACTGCTCACCCGTTGGTGATGCTGTTTGATTAATTCGAACAGCGATGTTACCAATATTGAAATTAGTTCGGCTTCCTGTCGGAAGCACTAAAGCCTTACCTACGATAGTAACAGTATTATTAGATTGATTGATCTGTGAACCAAGAACATTGACGAACGCATTAGGATTAAAACCGACATCAGAGAATGCCGCTGAAGCAAATGGAGTTGCGCCAAAGTACATGCGAGTTACCTCGCAGTTGCTGGAATGTTATTTGTTCCTACTAGTGGGTTTTCTGCAAATGCAATATAGATGTATGTATCGCCAGAACCATTTACACCTGTGTCTGTTGTTCTCCATTTAAAACCATTTGATAAAATATCTAATGCACCATTACTTTCATTTTCTGCACCACTATCATCTGCTCTAATAGATGTATCAGCTAAATTAAATGGTTCTCTTGCTGTATCAAATAAAACCCAACCTGAAGCAGAATTTGTTCTTTTCGCTAAAACAAATGATGGACGCATTCCCGTAAAGACAAACGTACCATCTGCGTTTCCGTTACCTGTGTAAGAACCAAACTTACTAAATCCTTTTTTCTCTGCGAAGCAGTAGGCTATTTTAGATTGTCCACTTCCATTTACATCTCCACCTGTACCTAAATAAAATACTGAAGATGTTGGTGAGGTGTTATTCCAATATGCGGAACTTGGTGTTCCTGTTGTATTAGTATTATTTAAATTTAAATATGTTTGGTTTCCAATTGCTTGATGATAAACATACCAATTTACAGCAGTATCTCTACCTTTAACTATAATCATTTTAGGTGCTGAACCTAACCCATGACCAACTGAAGCATTAGCACCTGTTCCTGTATAAGACACAATACTAAATCCACTTGTTGTATTAGCTGAAACAGAACTTGTAATACTTCCATCTGTGTTTGATGAAGCTGTGCCACCAGCTAACCAGTTCCATGCTACTTGAAGTTGATTATTTTCGTTTATTCCTCTACCATAGTTATCTGATAATTGAACTGTAAAACCATCACTATCAAAACTTTCAAAACCAGTTGTAGGTATTGTAAATTCTGCATCGGTTGAATTTGGCGATAAATTATTTCTTACTCCTCTTATTACATCATAAAATTCATGTCCATAAACTCCTGGATTTGACCTACTTTTTATCCAGCACCAATTTGGCTGAAATCCTACTCCTGTAACTGATTGAGTTCCACCATTACCTGTATAAGTAACTGTATTAAAATAATCTGATCCTTTATTTATTGTTGTATAAGCCATATTCTATCCATACTCCGCTAAGTTTTTAGTACATAATGCATAATACCCTGAAGGTACAGTATATTCAAAGTTTCCGTAACCCTCAGCATCACTATTACCTGATGAGATGGTGAAAGGCGCGTTGCCGAAGTTTGATTCAAAAGTTGTACCACCAGAACCTGATGTATCTGCAATAAAAAAGAAATAAGTTTCTCCAGCATCTATTGTTGTTCCACCACTATTAACAAGTGTGCCATTTTTATACCAATAAACCTTACTTCCATCACAATCTAAAGCTATTCCTATAATATCACCATCTGTATATGTTGTTCCTGTTGATGTAGAACCATTATTATAAATAACTCCATTTTCAGCATAGCCAAATCCCTCATCATAAGATTGCGCAGGATTAGTTTCACCATCTTGAAAATCCCCTGGATTGTAATACACTCCAACCATTCCATTTGGGAATGTACCAGTTGTTCCACCACATTTAAACTCAGCATACCACTTACCTTCTGATACTCCTAAAGTAGATGTTGCTGTATTTCCTTGTGAACCATAAGATGTTGATGTTGCATATTTTAAATTTCCCTCAGATAAAGTTCCACTTAAATTAAAAGCACCATTTAATATTGCAAAATTATTAACAGGATAATCTGTTGTCTGGTCAATAGATGTTAGATTGTTGA
>CAACVD010000603.1_pt1 | contig 11915 bp, 14 predicted proteins | sample 2381771 | NCBI WGS metagenome assembly CAACVD01 (sample SAMEA5211965, study PRJEB30684) | marine metagenome | biome: Marine; feature: Epipelagic; material: Water | collected 2015-10-15 | depth 15 m | reverse complement strand
TTATTTCCTTCAACAATTTTTTTTAAAACTTTTTTTGATTTTTTGTTTTTACGTAAATCTTGAATAGCCTCTCCAGTTTCTTTATATATTTTTTCTTTTTTTGAAAAATCTCCAGTTGCTTTTGCTCTTTTAAAAGCTTTGATTCCAAATAGAATTTCAAGTGGTCCACCAATAAGCATACCTTCAAGAACATTCTTTAATCTTCCTTCCATTTCAGTATCATCTTGATCTGTAGCGAGATATTGAGTAACAGCATTATTTAAAACAGGTGAATCAAACTCAACTAACATATCTGATAATCTGCCTTCATTTGGATCAAAAACAGTAAGATCTGCAACAGCTCCAGCAGTTATTCCACGTAATCCTCTTTTTACTATTGTTCCACCTAATCCTGAAGCTTTAAGAAATTTAGATGGACCTATAAATCCTGTTACAAATCTAAATGCACCCTCAGTTAAATTTTCTGCAGCACCTTCGGGTTTTATAAAAACAGGTAAATTTCTAGCTTGAGAATATCCACCCTCTTTCCATTTTTTAGGTGTAACATATTTAGGTATAAAATCTTGAAAACTAAGCTTGCCATCCTTGTTCCCAAATTGAAAGCCTCCTGCCGAAACTATATTTTCATCTATGAAATCACCAGCTTCTTCTACTGCGTTTACAACGCCTTGACCGGCAGACAAAGCTAATCGACCAGCTTTATTCCAATAATTAGGATCTGATTGATCAGGTTTAGTGACTAATGATCCTCCAAGAGGCTCAATTTTTTCTGGTGTTTTTTTTTTAAAAAAATCAAGAGTTTCTTGATTCAAAGGAGTATCTGCCATAAGTTTATTCCTCTCCTTTTCTTGTCTTTAAAATTTCAGTATAAGCAATAATAAAAGCTCCAACATCTGGTTTTTTTGTTTCGTTACCCTTTGCATCTTTTTGGAAATATCCATTTAATCTAGCTAAAGAAATTAATAATGGAGGAGTGGGTGTATCTTTGTTTTGATAATCCTGAACTAATTTAGAAAAATCATTTTCCTCTCTAATAATATTAAATCGATTATTTGATAAATTATAAGTTGTTGTTTTTTCTATATCTGCATCTTCATATTTATTTTGTAAATCCATACTTAAATTTCTAGTAAATTCTAATTGTTGTTGAGTTGTTGCGTTGGGATTACTACTATTAAATTGTGCTAATCGTGTATCAAATTCAAATGTTGCTTCTGTAGCTCTAGCTCTACTTTCTGCTTTGTTTAATTTGGCATCAAAAGCATTAAAAAATTTAGCCTCTAAAGCTTTTTTTTGACCTTTTGTATAATCATCTATTATTTTATTATCACCGCTTTTTTTCAAAGCTGCCTCATGTCTTATTTCTTCTGTTAAAATTTTTTGTTCAAGAGTTGCTATTTTATCTTTGAGTTCTCCGGTAGCTATTAATCTATCCCCTCTTTTAAAATTTTTTAATCTTCCAAGTAAAATTTTTGCCTGATCAAAATCTGCATCTTCGCTTCCAACAACAGTTAAGGATTCAATATTATTTTGATAAGCGTTATAGACAACAGTTCCAAAAACATCATCTGACATAAAATTCTTAGTTCCTAAATCTTTATCTCTTTGATTAATCTGTTTTTCACCATTTTCTAGTAATGAAAAAGAACCTGCGTCACCTGTTAAAATTAAAGCGTTAATTCTTTGTTTTTCTCTTTTTAAATTTTCTGCTCCTAAAATATGTGTCTCGTTACGTCTTTCTGCATTTTTATTTAATTGATCAATATAAAGAACTTTCATTCCAGGATCTGCTGTTTTATATTTATTTAATAATATATTTTGTTCGTTATTATAAGTTTCTGTATCACTTTTTAAAAAAGCAGCATGAGAGTTTTTTTTTATTGTTCCAGTATTTTCTAAGTTTAATATTTCTAATCTTTTTTTTACAAGCTTTCTTACATTTTTATTTTTAATTTTTGCCAATCGCTTTTCAACTAAAGGATTTATTTTTTCATTATAAATATTAATTGATGTTTCTTCCTCTGGATTCTTACTTACACTTTCAACAACTTTATCTGCATCAATGCCTATCTCTAAAGTAATTTTTCTTGATTCTAAATCTTGTTCTGCTTTTTTTTTTCTTGAATAATAATCTACTTCTCTTTGTAAATCATCTTGAATACGAAGCAGTGTAGATTCTTGACCGGTTGCTCTAATATTAGTTCTTAAAGAGGGAGTTTGCTCAGTAAGTTCTGATCTTCTTATTTTAGTATCAAATGTTGGTATTTTAGGCACTGCCAAATTCCCCTGCATCTTTAGCTCTTAATAAAGAAGCACCAGCTTTAAATAAATTTTCGTTTCTTTTTGCAAGACCTCTTTGTCTTTCAATAGCTCCTTGTATTCTAGCAAAATTAGCATTTTCAATAGCTCTAGATTCTTTTACTAAAGAATTATAGTTCATTACATCTTTTTGAATTTCACCTTGTCTAGTATTGTAATTTAGAATATTAAGTCCTGACCCAGAAAGTTCTACTCCAGATTTATTTAAACTTACTTCTGTTTGTCCAGTAAGTTGTAATAATTCTTGATCAAATCTAGCAATATCAAATTCATTTTTATTCTTTATAGCTTCTGCTTCTTGTTCAGAAACTTTTGCATTTCTTTCTTGTACTTGCTGATTATATTTACCCATAGCAGAAGCTTGTTTAGCTGCTGCTATTGAACCTACTGCTGCTATTGTATTACCCATTAAAATATCCTCGCATACATATATTGATCTGATCCATCAAATCCATATTTTTTCATTAAACCTTCTTCTTTCAAACCAAGCCACTTTGCAAATTTTTTTCCTACTGTAAAATCGCTTCTGATTGCAGTTTGAACTCTTTTTAAATTTTTTGCTTTAGCAGCCTTCTCAAAATTTTTTTTGATAGCTCTAGCTGTAATTATAGGATGTTTCCAAACATCCTCATTTGCCATCACCCAACCTTCGGCAACACCCTCCCATAACAATTTCATTCCTCCGGCAACAATAATTTTATCATTGTATATTCCTGAAAAAGCTAATTCGTTTTCTTCTAATAGACTTCCATCCATGTTGTATTCTTTGTCTTTATCCATTAAAATGTGATTCATTTGACTTGCCAAAATTAAACTCCTGTGTTTGCTCTCGTATGGTACTATATGTAGTGTATTATCCATCATTAGTAACTAACCTTGGGTATAACGATAAAATCGTCAAAGGTAAAGGTTGAGTTTGTCTTACAAATATAAATCCATCAGTATCATAGTTCCCTCTAAATTCTACTTCTTTATCCCCGGTAAACACAGATATTCCCTTGTCCATAGTATCAGCAGAACTTCTAAAAGGTATTCTTTCTAAATTAGATAAGTCAGGACCAATCTCAATACCTATAGATTCCAAAAGTCTTGCTGTAATTTCATAAACTCTTTTTGTTTTACCTTGCGATGTTCCGTTTTGCGCTCCAGCATCTAATCTCATTGTCTGTAAAAGAGAAGTATAAGCTAAACCAACTTTAACATTTGTTGCAGAACGATCTAAAGTTATAGCACCTGAACTTACTGTTTTGTCAGGGTGTGTTGCACCATTGGCTAATATTGAAACTGTTTGTCCTTCAAGATGATCAAGTCCAGATATAGATGTAGATGCAGAACCGCTATAAGTTAATGCACTGTCTAAAAAATTTAATGATGTATTATCTGTTTCATCAAAATCAAAAGTATTTAAAACTTCCACAAACCTTCTTGTAGATCCATTGATAGTTCTTTTTACAATTACATAAACTTCATACTCAGCATCGTCTGTAGGAATAACACCTACACTTTCACAAACTGCTTTACCTTCATCGGTCTTTGCTAATCTAGTAGCATCATCTAAAGATGTAATAGTGAGAAAGCCTGTAGATATAGGTGTTGTTTCTGTAATCGTAACCACGTTACTACTAACTGTTGCTGTAAAATTACTGTCTGCATCTATTAATGTTTTTAAATTTGTCGCTGTTTGATTATTACTTGTTTCAGTATGAAACTTACCAGACACGTCAGTCGTAGATGAGGTGAATGTTGTTTCTGTTCCATCTGCTTTTGTTAAAACAATTCTTGTTCCATTTGCAATGTTATCGTAATCAGTAACTGTTATTGTTGCATTACCAAATCTACCACCAAAAATATGTCTATGCCAACCTACAACTTTTTGTTCTCTTTGATATGTTAAAGCTATAAGCTCTCCATCGCCTCTTACCATCCAAGCAAGCTGATTAGGCTCTTGTTGATATGCCATCTGTGTTATACCATCTTCGGTAATATGTTCTGCAAGTATGGTCATGTCAGGCGCTAGATAACCATCAACATCAAAGTTATATGCAAGCTCTCTAATTTTTCTTTTAGCTCTTTGTAAAAACAAAGTTGCGTTACCTACAGATATTGCATCAACATTTGCTGCACCATGATTTGATTGTTTTTTAATTAATATATTAGTTGGTGTGATTGCAACATCTGTTCCACCACCTGATACAGTAAACTCGCCACCTGCTGTTCCAATAATTAATGTTCTTGTTGCAGTCATAAATCTAATTGCATTAACCTGATTAGATGCAATGGTGTATATCATTGCGTCACTATCTGTTATTGTTCCACCAATGTTTGCATTCATATTTTCGTAATCACCTGATTTAGAAAAAAAAACTGTTTGAGGTTGATCTGTTGTTCCGGCAAAGACGAGTCGTTGTTCAAAAAAAGTTACACAAGATGGATGACCTGTGGTATCTGAAAATGATCCTAAAGACCAATCTGTCGATGCGGTTGCTGAACCTAAATCTTCTATAATCTCTACTGTAATATTTGTTGTATCAGCTCTTGCGGTTACTTTCATGTAACCATCTCTAAAACGAATCAATCTACCAACATCGGTTGCTAAAAAACCACTATCACTATTAATTCCTGTCGTTGCACTAGCTACCACTGCAACACCTGTCCCTACTGTGTGTGAAGCAGGATTTAAAGTTGTCGTTGTAATATTAGTATCTAAATAAGGTCCATCAGTAAAATCAACATCTGTTAAAGTCCAAGATGTATGACCAGTACGAGATAATTTTTCTACTTCATGTTCAGGATGTGTGATGTACATAACGTCAGCGCTTTGAGCAAATTTTAAATCAAAAAGCTGTGCAGTCGTATAAGGTGTTGTCAATTCAAAAACTTTATTTGATACACCACCAGAAGCATAAGCAGTAAATGATGTACTGTTTATATTAACACCATCTTTGTCTTGTAGTTCAAATGTATTGGTAGTTTTGTTTGCAACTAAAAATCTTTTACCATTAACTTCAGTCATGCCAGAAACACTACTAATTGATACTTCATCACCATTAGAATAACCATGTGAATTAGCTGTTACGACAGCAGGATTAGCTTGTGTGATTCCAGTTATAGTTTTATCCCCTTCAAGTACAGCACCTTTATCTTTGTACACTCTCATTTTTAAATTTGAAAACTCAAGCATATAAGTTTGTGTTGTTGAAAATTCAAAAGGTATTAATCTTGTTTTGTTATCGCTATCAGCAACCTCTGCTATAAATGATGTTCCTGGTCTTCTTACAACTGAGCCATGTGGATACACAATAAAGTTTTCTAATCTTTTACAAGCTGAAGAATATTTAGCTAAATCATTACGACCATCTAGTCTAGGTGAAAACTCACCTGCTGTGAAGTCAGTCAGTTGAACAGCAACTCTAGCCATTTTAGAACCTCGAACTTAAAAAATCATTTGCATCTACAACATCTGCCATACCATCTTCTTGAGAAGTGTTTTGACCTTCTGTTGCATCAACAAATCTAGCATCCTTCAATTTAGTTTGATAAAGACTATACATATTTTGTGCTACTGGATTTGATGATGTAACTGCATAAGCGATGTCTGCAGCGATAGCTGCTGATAATGTTTCTCTTAACAACTCATCATATTCATTGGGATCTTCAATCCTTGCAACATATAAAATTTTCATAGATGAGTTATTTGTAAGTATTTTTCTACCTTCTACTTTATGATTTGAGTCATAATCTAATATTCTTAAAAGCCTTAAACAGTCTACCGGTAATGTATAAGCAGATGTAAATCCCCAAGCTGGCGCAGTAGTATCTGCAGCGAGTTGAACTCTTTTTTGTAAACAATTCCAAGGATGTGATCTAAAAAGTGAATCTCTTACTTGCGTATATCTAGCATTACATAGTCTGGCATTTTTAGAGTCTTCAGTTAAAGAAAGGATTGTTGATGCTCCTAACTGATTTAATGCTCCGTTACAAATGTCCACTATTGATGCCATAAGTTCTTATAAAATAATTTTAAAAAAAAAGATAGAGGGGAAATATCCCCTCTATCTCGTATAATGATTAATCTACTACGTATTCAATGATAAAACTTAAATCACCAGCAGTATCACCTGCTGCATCAAAAAGTAAACCAATGTAATAATAACCACCTGGATCAGAAGATTGTCCAGCATCTTCCCAGACTTTCTGTCCCATTTTGTTTATGTTTCTAGCTTCAAATGCTACTTCAGTTCCTGTTGTAACAGCCGCTCTTAGGTCTGTTATTGCAGAAGCATACGCATCGTCATCTACTGCAGCTATTGCTGTAGTATATAAGCCGACATCGCAAGTATTAGTAGTACCAGAATCTAAATCATCGTTAAATAATTTGATTGAGGTTACACTCGCATTTGTTGGTATCGGAGCTAACATTATAGTATCAGTTGCTGATAAATCACCAGCAGCTAAAGCGATAGTACCTTGAGCAACACGTTTTACACCATGTAACTGTTGGCTATCGTTTTTTACCATAGGAGTAGCTACGAAGTTAGTTACTAAGTCAGTATTTACATTCGCCATAATTTCCTCCTATTACGATTCTGTAGCTTGGACTTCCACTACTTTGTCTTCTTCCATTCTTGTAGCACCGAAAGTTGCACAGTAATAAACTTGAGTTGCATACGATTTGTCTGCTCTCTCATCTATTCTAGCAGTAACGTCTTTACCTACGGCAAGAGCGATACCATCTTGTGCATAAGCGATACAAGATCTAGTAGTTCCAGATAGTGATAGTCTGTTTGATACAATAAAATTAAAACCAAGGAACGAGTTGATTTCACCATTTGCCAATGCTTTGACAGTGTTGAAATCTGAGCTAGTTACCTCAGTTGTCCCTAATAGATCAGTGATCTGTTTTGGTCCTACAATAATATATCTTGGGATTGAAGGATCAACACTGTTTAAATCAAGAGTCTGTTTTGCAGTTCTTAATTTAGCAATAGTTAAACCCGCAGATCCGTGTGCGATTGTATTCGCATTAGATGTACTTGTAGAGCCTGTTTCACCAGTGAACGCAGTTCCTAGTGCAGCAGATATGATCACATCATCCATAGCTCTTCCGATAGCATAAGCTGCCGCTTGAGCATAAGATGAAGTTGGATCGATAAGCATACGAACTTTATCTTGATTGTCGATAAGGTCTGCAAATTCGTAGTCCGAAAGTGATACTCTACGTCTAGCGTGAGGTGTATCAATTTGTGGAGTGTCCGAATGTCTGCTAGTTTTTTGAACTGCAGTTACAGAACCTACTTGGTCGAAGAAAGCATTTTTTCCAACCACAGATTCGACTCTGACTTTGTCTCGTAATAACGATCCCATTTGTTGAGATAGCAATTGTACGTTTGCAGAATACTGCTGTACAAAAGCTGTTGTTATTTGTGATGACATATTTGTCTCCTCTTATAAGTTTAATTAAATTTATCAGATGATGTTATCTGTCGATTGACAGGCTTCTCTTGGATTTTAAGTCTTTTAGACTAGAAGTCTAATCCTTCTTGTCAGCAAGGTCCTTGCGGATTGTCCCGCTAGTTACCCACTTATAATATTTCTTAGCACTTGGCAAGGGATCTTTTTTTTGATCCTCAGAACCGGTTTCTTTAACAATTCTGAGGATTTCTAATCTTATTTCTTTATCATTCAGGTTTTGCATTATTTAACATTTCCCTTAATGTATAAACTCTTTGCACTGATTTATCATGATCTGGATGTTGTTTGTTCCAGTATGGTCCATCAGTATTATTGATGATTGATGATATTTCTTCCTCAATATCAAAAGATGTATCTTGTACATCAGTGTCAGGTTGCACTATAGAATCTTCAGATATCATTGCAGCAATCTTGTCAAATCCTTTTATAATTGCAGGATGATCACCTATTCGAGTTCCATCTTTTAATTCAAGATCTAATATTTCTTCACCAATATTTGCTTTTGCTACAGCTCCTGCCGCTTGAACTTTAGACTCAAAGTCTCTTCCCCATTCTTTTCTAAGTTCTTGTTCAGCTTGAACTTGTGCAGTTTCTGTATCAACCCTAGCTTGCTGTACATCATTTTCTAAATTTGATTTGTAAAATTCAAGAATACCTTGAGCTTGTTGATTATTTAATCCAAGCTTGTGCACATTCTCAGCAAACTGTTTCATAGCTGACTCATCAACTTGTACAGCCTGTGAATCAATTTTTAAGTTATACTTATCTGCAGATTCTGGTCTTCCCATTTTTGCATAAGCTTCTTGCCACTGATCATCAGTAAAGTTTTTATTAGGCACAATCATTTTATCTTGACCTATCATCTTTGTTGCATTGATATAACTTTTTGCCAAAGCATCTATCTCTGTAAACTTAGAAATATTAGGATCATTTCTGTATTCTTCAGAAATAACATCTTTCCAGGATTGTGTTGTTTGTTGTGTTTCTTGTGTTGTTGATGAAACGGGTGCTTCAGTTTTTGTTTCTGTAGGAGCTGGTGTTTCTGTTGTTGTCTCTACAGGCGGAGTGTTACTCTCCGTTATCTGTTCATTTGACATTTTTATTTTCCTTCTGCAGCATTTGTTTTATAAATAGAAGAACGCTGCGTTGTCCTTCCATATATGCACTTTCATGGCTATCGCCTTTTACATTGGTGGTAGAATGATAGTGACATCTTTTTTCAAGATCTAATATAACTTCTTTTCCTTCATCAGATCCAAAAACCGCTTTGTACTTTACCTGTAGATTTAAAATCTTTTTTTCAAATTCTTTTTCAGAACTCATATTTATTCAGCTAATTGTTCTCCAACACCTTCTGCTATTGCTTGTGCATCTTGCGGTAATGCTTTAGCAAGTGGTGCAATATCTCCACCAGCTTTAGCAACTTGTTGTAATTGTTGCATCTCTTGCATTTGTTGTGCTTGTTCTTGTTTAGCTTCTCTTTCCGCTAAGACTTCAGAATTTGTTTTTAAAACTTTTTGTGGAATACCTATAATGTTTGTTAAATGTTTCACAAGATTATCAAAATTTATATAATCAAACACAGGCGCAACATTAGCAAGTTGTCCCATGATTTCAATACCTCTAATGATAGATTGTAGCTCTGTGGACTTCTGTGCTTTTGCTAATGGTGAAACATATTCTATTTCTACATCTCTTCCTGATATAATCTCAGGAGCTGGTGGAAATATATTTTTTCTTACCATTATTGCAAAGCATCTATCAATTAAAGGTTTGAGTAATTCAGATTGTAATCTACCCAACACTGGTCCTAGTAATCTCATCTTCTCTTCGTTTCTTTGTATGACCTCTGTTGCTGTCATTTGTGGACCTTGTTGCATCATAAGTTGATTAACATAAAAAACATTTCTAATTGAGTTTCTTCTTTGCTCTTCCATATTTAATCCTAAAGGATTGTTTGCTCCAATATTAAGTGGCTCTATTCTATCCCTAGTGCCTGATCTGTAAAAGTTCAGACCACCAGGAACAGTTCTAACAGGGAGTAAAAAGCCATCGTCAGGAACAAGTAAAGGGGGATCAACCTGTTTCTGCGCAGCTTTTATAGTTGTCTTGGACATTTCATTTAACATCTTTACATCCGGTAAAGCTGTCATCGCAGGAGATCTTCCGTAAATTTCATGCGAAGCTTTTAAATATCTTGGAACAACAAACGGAAATTCTTTGAAACCTGCTACTGATAATTCGTTTAAATTTTTATATTCCATGTAAACAGATTCAAAAGGCATATTCTTTCTATCTTGTTTTTTTGGATTAAAATCATTTCTTGGATATACTGCATGAAGAATACTTATTTCTTCGTAAGGATCTTTTGTAATCAATCCTTTTGTGCCAGATGATATACTTTCACCAAATTGTTGAAACGCAGCTCGTGCAGACATTTTAAATAATCTATAAACTGTATCAACTTTACCTTTATCATTTTCTGCGATGTAGATTTCATTGATATGTCTTGTTGAAAATTTTAAAGTATCTTCATCATCATCTTGCACAAACATACAAGCTGTGCCAAAAGTTATTAGGTCGTGATATAATTCAAATATTTCTTGTTGAAAGTTTGATCTGTTAAAAGCAACATACATTGCATCTGTTGCAGACTCTAACCAAAGCTTTGCTTCATCATCATTTTCTATTTCTGGATCTTTGTATCTTAAAGTAAACCAAGGTGTAGATGGATTGGTAAGCATCCCATGAAGCGATGCTGCAAGTAAATCTACAGATTGTAAAGGTGAACTATCAAAAATAAGTTCTGTTCTCTTATCACCTTTTGATCTTGTTTTAGTTACATCAGCTTTTCTAGGCAACATATAATCAGCAACTTCTTGCCAATGCGTTTCCCAGTTTTGACGATTTGCTTTTAATTTATCAAATCTTCTTTTTAAACCTTTTGTTAAATCTGTTTGTGCCATTATTGTCCTAATAAACTTGGTTTACCTAAAGTAATATTTTGTTCTTGTACACCAGCCGGTCCAGTCATAATTGTTGCTGATCTACCTCTTCTTCTCACACCTAATCCGTATGCTGAACCACCATCCATATTCGTTGCTTCGCTTTGTGAAACTTCTGCTTGAGTTGGCGCTGGTGCTGGAGCGGGTGTAGGAGCAGGTGCTGGTGCAGGTGGTGGTGATCTTCTAATTACTCCTCCCATATTATTCTCCTAATAAAGTTTTTCTTTCGGTTTCTGCTTCTTCTTGAACGCCTAATGGTCCAGTTAATATTGTTGATCTTCTGCCTCTTCTTTTTCTTTCTAATGCCGCTTGTTCTTTTTGTATTCTTTCTTTTTCTTCTGGACTTAACTCTGCGCTAGGTGGCTCTGGTGCTTCTGGCACTGGAGGTAGCGGTGGCATTTTTGGCGAAAATAGTGAACCCATATTTATATAATCCTGTATTCATTATCTGCTACCTTTTGAGGAGCAGTTTGTCTAGTATTTAATTCTTGAAGTCCTACAGCTAAATACCTCATGGCATCGCAAGCATGAGAACTCCAATCGTGTACAGGTTTTGATCGAAACATTTTGTTTTTATCAATATATTTCCTGTGATAATGTCTTAACGCATCTACAAGTTTTTTGCAACGATCTGTATCAATCCAACATCTAGGAAGTGTCATTGTGACTGCATGAATACCATCTTCTAATGGTAATTTTGGAACGACTTTAAATCTCACTCCCAATTGATAGGCGACCTCTCTCCTAGTCTTGCCGTTACTAAAATCCGTAACTTCTATGTCATGCGGAGCATAATGATCTTTGTAAATATAATCTTTGTTTTGTATAATCTCAACATAGTGTGGTAATCCCTGACCCCTCTCTTCATGATAATCTATAATATTAATAGCTCTACCTAACTGCTGATAAAATATTATACTACTGTGATCTGAAACCCCAAGATCCCAGGCTGTGTTTACCGGCAGGCTAGGATCATACGGCACACGAGTCATTTGTTTTTTATCTTCCAGCTTTGCCAAGACCTCACCATAAATAGATCCTTCTATATTAGCGATCCAATCGCATTCAAACTCTTGCTTAAATTTATTTTGACCCATAACCTCTTCTGCTTTTTCCAAT
>CAACVD010001323.1_pt1 | contig 11923 bp, 8 predicted proteins | sample 2381771 | NCBI WGS metagenome assembly CAACVD01 (sample SAMEA5211965, study PRJEB30684) | marine metagenome | biome: Marine; feature: Epipelagic; material: Water | collected 2015-10-15 | depth 15 m | reverse complement strand
TGATGGAGTCGTTTGATCAGCAGAAAAAGCGCAAAGCTTTGATCGTTATGGCAACGGGCACAGGCAAGACAAGACTATCCATTGGCATTGTAGATCTGTTGATGAGAGCCAATTGGGCAAGACGAGTTCTTTTCTTAGCAGACCGCATAGCATTGGTAGAACAGGCAAAAAGAGGGTTCAAACAACATCTGCCAGACGTATCTGTTGGAAGTCTTCTGGATAAAAAGGATGAAGACGCTCGCGTTGTGTTTTCTACGTATCCAACAATGTTGAACCTAATTGACGGCACGAAAAAAGACAGCGCGAATAAATATGCTGTAGGTCACTTTGATCTAGTGATTATTGATGAGGCCCACCGTAGTGTTTACCAAAAGTACGGAGCGATCTTTGATTACTTTGATTCGCTTTTACTGGGCCTAACAGCAACACCTAGGGGTGAGATAGGCCGCAGCACATACAGGCTGTTTGAGCTGGAGGATAACGACCCTACGTTTGCCTACGAATTAGATGAAGCGGTAGAGGACGAGTGGCTAACGCCTCCCAGAGCCATCTCCGTCCCGCTGAAGTTTCAAAGAGAGGGAATCAAGTACAACGAGCTTTCAGAAGAAGAGCAGGAAGAATACGAGCTGCAAGAGCAGTTCTACGACGAGGAAGGCAAATTAATCACAGAAGTAAACGCGGCTGCTTTAAACCAGTGGTTGTTTAACGAAGATACCGTCGACAAAGTCCTGATGCACTTGATGGAAAACGGGCTGAAGGTTGAAGGCGGTGACAAGCTTGGTAAGACCATTATCTTTGCGAAGAACAGTAAGCACGCGGACTTCATCGTCGAGCGTTTTGACAGTAACTACCCGCACTATGCTGGAAAGTTCTGCCAAAAAATCGACTACTCAATTAAGTATGCCCAAAGCCTAATCGACGATTTCAGTTTCAAAGAAAAGATGCCGCAGATAGCCGTATCGGTGGATATGCTGGATACAGGGATAGATGTTCCAGAAGTGCTGAACCTTGTTTTCTTCAAGCTCATGCGTTCCAAGATCAAGTTCTGGCAGATGGTGGGCAGGGGTACTCGTTTGTGCCCTGACCTATTTGGCCCCGGTGAGGATAAAAAAGAATTCATGATCTTTGATTTTTGTCAGAACCTTGAATTCTTTGAAGCCAATCCAGACGGATATGAGGCAGGACTTCAGGAGCCAATTAAGCAAAGAATCTTCAAGCAACGCCTTAACATCGCTCACGCACTTCAAGAGCGAGACGATGCGAATGACGCACTGACGGAGCTTGAGCAGGGTTTGAAGAGCCAAATGCATGAGACGGTAGACTCACTCAATACGGATAATTTTATAGTCCGAAAGGTCCGACAAACTGTTGAGAGCTACAGCCAGCGCGACAGCTGGAACGAGTTGAGCGAGCGGGATGTCGCCGCTATCTCAAAGCAGCTTACAGGTTTGCCCTCTGCCGATGACGATCATGAGACAGCTAGGCGTTTTGATTTGATGATCCTTAATTTGCAGGCATCCATTCTTGAAAAGACGCAGGCTCAAGTTGGCTACCAAAAAGCTATTCGCGTAATGGCCGCTAATTTAGAGGAGAAGAAAGCAATACCCGACGTGGCTAGTCAGATGGAGCTTTTGTTGGCCCTGCAAACTGATGATTGGTGGGCTGATGTCACTCTTCCGATGCTTGAAGGCGTTAGAAGGAAGCTCAGAAACCTTGCCAAGTTTGTGGATCCTAACAAGCAAAAAGAAACGGTATTCACAGACTTTGAAGATGAGTTTCAGGGCGGGGGCGAAGAGCGGCAGATCATCGCGCCAAATGAAACGCTGGCGGACTACCGAACACGTGTTGAAAAGTACATCCGTGACAATCAAGACCACATCACCATAAGGCGTCTTCGCAACAATCAGCCTATCAGCAAGGCAGACATATCGGCCCTAGAAGATCTCCTCTTTGAAAAGGAGCAGCTTCTGCCCCGTGAGCAATATTCTTCTATCTACGGAGAAAAGCCCCTTGGGCTTCTTGTAAGGAGTGTTGTGGGGTTGGACAGGAACGCAGCAAAAAGCGTCTTCGCAGATTTCATTTCCCGCTCGCCATTAACGCCTGATCAGATGAGGTTTCTCAATGAAATCATTGAACGTCTTATCAAGAATGGCTTGATGAATCCGGGAGAGTTGTTTGAGGCGCCTTTTACTGACTTTCATAGCACTGGCTTGTTTGGAGTCATGGGTGAGCAACAGGCCAAAGAAGTAGTAAACCTGATTTCTGAGGTTCAGAAGAGAGCAGAGGTTGGTTAGAGGGTGACGGTGATCTAAGGAACTTTATCCTTAAAGGGCAGAGGTGGTTTGGGACTTGCGACCAAAATACTCTGTTAAATGCCAAAGACGGAAGCACCCATGGGGCGCAGCAGAAGCTTGGGAATGGCTCTGAGATATAGGATGAATTTGTGGTGTTTCAGCGAAGGCTTTATCAGGTCGTGGTCTAGAGCAACTCTAAGGCTTCAAGCTTGAACGACCCCTCACTTTCGCCTGTTTTTCGGCGGCTTTCTACAATGATCCCGGACGATGTGATTACTTCGGTAGAACTAGTTTCCGCAATAGTTCCGTCATGGCGGATAAAGCTAGAGTTTTTGACCACTTTGTGCAGCGGAAGCCGCTCACCGAATCTTAGGTCAGGCTCTACCGTAACTTTAACCTGCGCTAAAAAGGTTCGGGATTCATCTCTCACAACGGTGATCTCAAAATCTGTGTTGCCTGACTCTATGTTTTTGAGTATCTCCGAACGTACCTCGCCAGAGATCAAAGCTTCATTTTCGGTAAAACCGTTCTTTTGAGGTTGGTCACTTTGAATAACAATGCCGCTATCTGTTCTTTGGACGGTAGTCTTTTCAGTCCACTCGCTAGACTCGTTTGGCAAGGTGGTGTAGTCCCTAGCGGTTAGAAGCCGTCCTCTAGTAATTTGCTCCCAACTCTCGCCTAAGGAAGTTTCTGTGGCGGAAATATTCACCTCAACAACGTATAGACCTCTTGTGTCTTTCGCGAAATATCGGAGTCTAATCGCTCTATTTTCGGCGCCTTTGACTTGGTTGTACGTAACCTCTTGAGTCGCTGGTTGGCTCTCTCCCCCAGCCTGTTTAGCAGATCCAATATATGATCCCTTGTGAGGAGCTTGCACATAGCGGTCAGCGCTAGTCTCTAGACTAAGCAGAGCGTCAAAAGAAGCTGCTTCCAAGGTTACTTCTTGGGTGATCAAGTGCACACGGCTCTTTTCAAGTTGCCAGCTGCTTATTCGAGTCCCTGCCTTCGCTAAAAGCCAAAGCACTAAAAGCGTGAAAGCAGCTATCCTTAACAAACGGTAGCCTCGCACTAAGTAGGGTTCTGCCACGATTGTTCGGCCTCCTGCGTTCCGTATCTGATTCCTAACTCACTAAGGTAAAGAGTGGCTCAAGGGGAGTCAGAATAAACTCCCGTCACTGGATCCACTTAAAGCTCAAGGAAAATGACCCTCCAAGCTTGGTTAATCCTTTGCACCGAAAGGTTTTCCTAGGTTAATTAGGTTGCCCCAAGATATCACCCAAGCTTAGGCTTTTGCTGCAGAGCTGCTTGGAGGCTTCATCTTAAGAAGCAGCTAAATTGTCAGCACAGTGTGGTCGGCTTTACTGGCTGGACAATGCAAAATTTACGCAAAATGTTTGAGCATGCCTATATACATAGTGGGGTAGGGGAGTCTTCCTGCCTCCCCGGGGGGGCGGCTTGTAGCTTGTGGTTCGCTCGCACCAAGCAAATATCTGAAGTTGAGCGGTACAATATGTGGTACAAGCTAATAAATTTTCTGAAAATTATTAGATTTATGTCAATAAAAACAAGAGATTAAAGACATAATATGGCGGAGAGACAGTCCGACTAACTAAAGTCTCCAAGTGTCTTTGTAAGTATATTGAGATCCCTTAACCCTATGAAATATATGAGTAAATAAATCAATAGGTCTCCTCAAGTCCATTCGCGACTCTAACATGCTCGTGCCAAAGTGGTACAATATGCGGTACAAGAAAGACAGAGGTGCTGCATGCCTAAATTAACAGCCTTAGAAGTTGAGGCTATATCAAAGACCGGGAGATACGCCGATGGTGATGGCCTATACCTGCATGTTGACGCCTCTGGGAACAAGAGTTGGATCTATCGGTATCAGCTTAATGGCAAGAGAACCTCTATCGGGCTTGGTCGCTATGACAAGAAAACCAATTCATTGTCTAACGCTCGTAAGTCTCTTCTGGAAAAGAAAAGGCTGGTTGTTAACGGTATTAATCCAATTGATGAGAAGAGACGGCTTGCCAAGGCTCTGCAGAACGAGGCTGATGCTGCTAAGCGAGCTGAGCTGCAAAGAGGGATGACTTTTGAGCGCTGTGCCCGGGAGTGGCACGGTCGAAAAAAGGCTCAGTGGCGCAGTGAGAAGCATGCTAACCAGAACATAAACACTCTAACTCAATACGCTTTTCCACATTTTGGAAACAAAGCAGTGTCTGAAATTTCCCTGTCAGACATAAAGAAATGCCTCGACCCCATCTGGGAAGTCAAAACAGAAACTGCCTCTAGGATCAGATCACGCATTGAAGCGGTTTTGAGCTATGCCATGACCAGTGGATACAGGGAAAGGGAGAAAGGTAATCCAGCTACGTGGAGAGGGCAGCTTGACCAAATCTATCCGCAGCCTCAAAAGGTTAAAAAGCGGCGGCACGAGTTGGAAGGCACCAGTGAGCATCACGCGGCGATGGCTTATGAGTCCATACCTTCGTTTTACTCAAAGCTTATCTTGAGGAAAGGGACTGCTAGCCAAGCCCTTCAGTTTTGCATTCTGACGCTCGCGCGCACGGATTCAATAAGATTTGCTGAATGGACTCAGGTCGATCTGGACAAGGGCATTTGGACTGTTCCTTTCAATCACATGAAGGGAGGTGTTGAGTTCAGAGTAGCGCTGTCTGAAAGAGCCGTTTCTCTGCTTCGGAGTCTAGAGCAAGTAGATCAATACATATTTCCCGGCGGCAAAATTGGTAAACCGCTGAGCGATGCAGGGATGGCTTCTGTCCTCAAGCGAATGAACGTAAACGATGCGACCGTCCACGGCTTTAGAAGTACATTCCGGGACTATATTGGTGAAAAGTCGCAGCAAAATCCTCTGATAGCCGAATATTGTTTGGCGCACAGTGTTGGTGACGCAACTGAAAGGGCTTATGCCAGAGGAGATATGCTAGAAAAACGGTTTGATATGATGAATATTTGGGGTGATTACGTAACAAGTGAATTAACCCGTGGCCCTTCCAAATCGACAACAGTTTGACCTCGAAGGCGCTGCCGAATACTTAAGCTGCAGTATTGGCGATGTTCTGTATTTTCTGGATCAAGGGCTGTTAAGGCTCGCAGTCTCAACTTCCCATGTATCGGGTCTAGTCAGTCTCCCCATAAATGATCTGCCACTGGCACAGCAACAGCTTCTGAAGTCGTTATACAACCCTGACGGTATAGATCTTCATCGCATTACGGTGGATCAGAATTTGTTAGAAGGCTCCGTGCCTGTCACTTGCATATACCTTACTCACCATCAAAGAAATAAAATCAAAGACACCGTCCACGAGTTGGGAGAGCCAATTTGGATCTTTCAAGATCTACCGGGTGAGCAGATAACGATCTGGCAAGAAGGGAGGCTTGGGGGATTTTGGCTCTTCGAAGAAGACAGCTGGATCGCTGACACTTACCTATCTAGAGAGGAGCTTGATCGGCTTGCCAGTGGTTCATCAGAGAATGTGGAGTCGGGTACTCAATCTGCTGTTGATGCCTCCGACAAAAGAGAGGTGCCTGATCTATACGCCTATCCGAATTTGGCTGATGACGTTGCGCGATTGATGGTAGATAAAATGAACCAATTCATCCGTGAGAACCGTCGTATCGCCAAGGAAGTTGAACTTCGCGACTTCGTCGTGGAGCGAGAGCCATATATCAGCTACGACCACAAAGACAAACAGATTGAGATTGGTGAGGTACAAGATCGGCCAACTTACCTCGCTTTTAAGTCTTTCAAGCGGCGCTACAAGAGCTACTTTAGCCCGAAGTAGTCAGATCTGACCGGATCTCTCCACATCAGGACAGATTCCAAACCAACACCAAATCCAGCTATATATTCGCTGCTCCTTCAATAAAACAGGAGCAAGTCGTGACTCATCAACCAAGACAATTAGAGCTTTTCATTCGCCTCCCTGAGGTGCGCCAGAGGGTAGGTATGAGCAAGTCTCAGATCTACAAACTGATCGCTCAAGATCAATTTCCAAAACCTGTAAAGGTCAGTCGCCGTATCAGCTGCTGGGTCGTAGCTGAGATTGAGCAATGGGTACAGGAGCAGATCAATGGACGTGATTGAATCATCTGGTAACTGCAAAACGGCTCTTCGCAACCCTATGCAGTGTTTGCGGGATAAAAATAATTTAAAAAGTAATAAAAACAATTATTTATGTAATATTTTAAATCCTATTTATAGGTATTTTTCAGGCATTATTGATTGGATATATATCCTTCTTAAAAGGGTTTTCAAGGCTCTATCTAGCGCAGGTAAACATGATATTGGGTTATTTGAATGGTTCTATTTCGGGGCCTGTAAAGCGGTTAAGGAACTTAAAAATACTCCTACGAGCCAAAAGTCTCATGATCAGGCTTAGCCTTGGGATGGTGGTCCATGAGCCTCCTGAAATCTCAGGGCTGGCGTTGAAAACTCAAAAGCAAAGGAAGGCTTTGGCGTTCATTCTGGCCAATATTTGGAAGCACGGCACGAACCCAATTCATTTCCATCTGAGGAATCAGCGCAACGTACCAAAACGCTACAACCCGGGGATGGTTGGTAACAAACCGATCAAGTCAGTCCTTAATGCGCTAGCGGATCTTGGGCTGGTAGAGATTGAGACGGGAACATCAAAATTCACCTATAACCAGAATTGGGAGAGAGAGACGCCAAAGCTTTCCCAGTTCACTGCGACAGACGCGTTCTTTGAAATGCTAAGGATGATTATTCCGTCCAAGCACTTCTTTGAGGCGCCCCCGCTTCACATCCAATACAAAGACCTCAACGACAACTTGCTGGATTTTGAGTGGTGCGAATTCTCAAAACGCGCTTATCAAGAGCTTGCTGAGTATTGCAATTTCATGCAGGAGCAGAAGCTGATGATAGATGGTGAGCCACTCAGTCATTATCACGTGACACGAACCTTCAGAGATTGGGCAGGCGACGGTAGTTTTTTGTATGGCGGCAGGGGCTTTCACCCTGTAATGCGGATGTCCAAACAGCAACGATCAAGGATCTTGATCAACGACAGTAAAACCGTTGCCTTAGATTACCCAGCGAGTGAGCCAAATATTCTCTATCAGATGATGACAGGCACGCGCTTGTCTCCTGATGGAGATCCATATCAAGTAGATGGCTTGGAGCGTTCAGAGGTAAAGCCTTTCTTCACAATCATGCTGAACACATCCGGAGCTTTTGGTGCAGCTAAAGCCGTTACCAATTGGCTGGACGACAATAAGGTCAAAGATGCAGAGAAGGCCCCAGTGATTGCGGCTATAGAAAGGTTTGGGTCTGTCCGGGCTGTGATAAATGCCATTGTGGAGCGTAATAAACCTATCGAAGCATGCCTAATGCAAGGCAAAGCCATGGGACAGCACTACCAGTGGTTAGAAGCCAACTTAGTGTTTCATGTGGCCTATCAGCTGAGCCTCCAAGGTGCGCCTGCCATCACTGTGCATGACGAGTTAATTGTGATGGAAAAGGATAAAGAATTGGCTGAGTTCATTATGTACAACGAGTGGCCACAGGGTTTCCCCACCCTTGCCGATGCTCCTTGGAATAAACGCTCTGAGAGGTAATATGAGGGCCTCTGAGGCCTATTCAGCTGTGAAGTGGTAGGGAGGTGAGGGTAAGTGCCGTGGACTTATAAAGACTTTCATTTTTGAAATCGGAACTAGCAAATCGCGGTGTTTCAAGCAGGTTTTTTTGAAAGGAGCTGCTATCTTGGAAACCAATGCTAGGTGGAAAGAACCTGTGCAAATGCGGGGCCGCAATAGATCAAAGGAGTACGAAGCAAGATGCTGACAGGTGCGATCCGAAATCAAGTTGATCAGGTCTGGGATGCCTTTTGGAGTGGTGGCGTTTCAAATCCTTTGTCGGTCATAGAACAGATTACCTACCTTTTGTTCACAAAACGGCTCGACGATATGCACACGGCAAAAGAGGCTCAAGCCAACGTGCTAGGTGAGCCAATTGTTGACCCTATTTTCAGTGACTCTCAGCAGCATTTGCGTTGGTCAAGATTCAAAGACTTTGACCCTGAAAGGAAGTTCAGCGTCTTCAAGGATGATGTATTTCCGTTTATCAAAGCGCTTGACGGTAAAGCTGGCAGCGCCTTCACGAAGTTTATGAGCGACGCCGTGTTCATTATTCCCAACGCGTATCTGCTGGATCGCGTTATTAACATGATCTCCGCTATCCCTATGGAAGATCGCGATACAAAGGGTGATCTGTACGAGTACATGTTGTCAAAAATTGCTACGGCAGCTATCACCGGCCAATTCCGAACACCTCGTCACATTATAAAAATGATGGTTGAGCTTACTGCGCCTACACCAAAGGACGTTGTTTGTGACCCAGCTTGCGGGACGTGTGGGTTCCTTGTGGCAACGGCTGAATACCTTGAAGACAACCACGCTGATGCGCTGCGTGATAAAGCTGTTCGCCAGCACTTTGACCAGACCATGTTTCACGGCTCTGATTTTGATTCTTCGATGCTGCGTATTGGCGCGATGAACATGACGTTGCATGGCGTTGAAGATCCAAAAATTACTGACAGGGACAGCCTGAGCCAAGACCATGCAGATCAGAGGACAGGGTATTCACTGATCCTAGCTAACCCACCCTTCAAAGGCTCGTTAGATGGTGATGGCGTTGCAAAAGATCTTCTGCAGGTCAGTAAAACCAAGAAGACAGAATTGCTCTTTATGAGCCTCTTCTTCAAACAGCTAACACTGGGAGGCAGGTGCGCTTGTATTGTTCCTGACGGGGTTTTGTTTGGCTCTAGCAAGGCGCATAAGGACATTAGGAAAGTCCTTGTCGAGGAACAAAAGCTAGATGCAGTGATATCCATGCCGTCAGGCGTGTTCAAGCCTTACGCGGGAGTCTCTACGGCAATCCTAATCTTTACCCGCACAGATTCGGGAGGAACCGACAAGGTCTTCTTCTATGATATGGAAGCCGATGGCTACTCGCTGGACGATAAGCGTGAGCCAAAAGACTATAACGATATTCCTGACATCTTGGAGAAGTATCAGCAGCACAAAAATGCTGAGGGCGATTTCAGTGACAAAAAGCAGAAAGCCTTCGTTGTTGATAAAGCAGACATCGCAGACAACAAATATGACCTATCCATCAATCGCTACAAAGAGGTTGTTTATGAGGAGGTTGAATACGATCCACCTCAGGTAATCCTTGATCAGCTTGAGGCGCTAGAGGCTGAGATACAGAGCGATTTGAGGGCTTTGAGGGCCATGTTGTGAGCTGGCCGCTCGTGCCTGCTTCAGAGCTAATGTTAAAGCGGGGAGGGACATTAAACCCTACAAAATTCCCTGATGAGGTGTTTGAACTTCTCAGCATTCCAGCATTCGATCGTGGGTCAGTGGATGTTGTTGCAGGCGCGGAGATTGGTTCATCGAAGAGTTTGGTTTGTCCTAACGATGTGCTTTTGTCAAAGATAATTCCGCATGTAAGGAGATGTTGGGTCGTTCCTGAAAAAAGGCAACGAAGACAGATAGGTTCAGGAGAATGGATTATTTTTCGGGATCAGCGCTTTCATCCCCAATTCTTAAAGCATTGGTTAACTTCTGATTCATTTCATCGTCAATTTATGAATACCGTTGCTGGAGTCGGAGGCTCATTAGTAAGGGCCCGGCCATCCTTTGTTGAAAAGATACAAATCCCTCTCCCACCCCTAGAAGAACAAAAACGCATTGCTGCCATTCTTGATAAAGCCGATGAAATCCGTAAAAAGCGTCAACAGGCTATTGAGCTGGCTGATCAGTTTTTGAGGTCTGTGTTTCTGGATATGTTCGGTGATCCTGTAACGAATCCGAAAGGTTGGGAGGTCAAGTCGTTAGATCAGATGGCATCGGTGCGGTCAGGCGTTACGAAAGGTAGAAAATTATCGGGCAAACCCACCGTGTTAGTTCCCTATATGCGGGTGGCTAATGTTCAAGATGGATATTTACTGTTAGATGATATTCAGCATATTGAGTTACTTGAAGGTGAGGTAGAGCGTTACAAGCTAAAAGCTGGCGACCTACTTCTAACGGAGGGGGGTGACATCGATAAGCTTGGAAGGGGTGCCGTGTGGAACGAGGAAATCAAAGACTGCGTGCACCAAAATCACATTTTTTCGGTTAGAACCGACTCCGAAATTATTTACCCAGAATTCTTGAGTGCTCAAATCGCCTCGCAGCGTGGGAAAAGGTACTTTCTTAAAGTTGGAAAGCAAACAACAGGGATCGCCACTATTAACAAGACAGTATTGTGTGCATATCCGACGCTAGTGCCCCCCCTGGCTTTACAGGAGGCTTACCTGGTGACAGCCAAAAAGACCTCAGATTTATTGAGAAAAAATGAAAGAAGCGAGGAAGCGCTGATTTCTAACAACGAATCCCTTAGAAAACGTCTAATTGGCGCCTAGCTTTCAGCGGAAAGTAGTAAGGAACCTCATGACCTCTAACTTCGACTTCCTAGCTGAAAACTGGAGCTTCCTTCTGGAAGACGCTCAGCGTGTCGAAGCTTTTGCTCTGCGTGACCCACGCACTTCATCTTTCTACTCCCGACGAACCCTTGAGCGTGCCTTGCAATGGCTTTATCAGAATGACTCTGCGCTAAAAGCTCCCTATGACAAGAACTTGGCTGCGATGATCCACGAGCCGACATTTCAGAACAACATCAAGAGGGGCCTGCTCCAAGACATAAAGTTCATCCACCGCTTAGGCAACATGGCTGTTCATGAAGAGCAAGCCATCTCTGCTCAAGAAGGAATGCAAACTTGCTCAGCGCTTTTCCGTTTTCTTGGTTGGCTGGCACGCGTCTATACACGCGGTGGTGCAGCGCCGGGTCAATTCAATATCACTCTGTTACCCAGCACGGAAACTAACGACAAGGCAGAGGCTTCTGTTGTAGAGCTACAAAAGGTGCGTGAGCAATTAGAAGCCAAAGAAAAAGCGGAAGCTGACGCGCTTGCTAAGCAGCAACAGACAGAAGAAGAGCTAGCCCAGTTGCGAAAGCAGTTAGCTGAACTTCAGGCTGTTAAGGAGCAAAATCAAAAATCTATTCTTTCATCTGAGTATACAGAGGCTGAGACAAGGGATGCATTCATTGATGTGTTGCTGCGTGAGGCTGGATGGAACCCTAAGGGAGAAAACGTAGAGGAATATCCAGTACAGGGAATGCCAAGCGACAGTGGAGAGGGCTTTGTTGATTACGTGCTTTGGGGTTCAGATAACAAACCGCTCGCCTTAGTCGAGGCAAAGAAAACCAAGGTTGATCCGAAGGTTGGCAAGCGTCAGGCAGAGTTGTATGCGGACTGCCTACAAAGCATGACGGGTCAACGGCCAGTTATCTTTTATACCAACGGCTATGAAACATGGCTTTGGGATGACGCTGAATATCCTCCAAGGCGCGTAGAGGGCTTCTACACGCGTGATCAGCTCCAGCTGCTGATCAATAGGCGCGGCAGCAAGCAAGAGCTTCTACAGCTCCAACCTAAGCAAGAAATAGTCAACCGCCCTTATCAACTTGAGGCTTCGGCCAGAGTGATGGAGTCGTTTGATCAGCAGAAAAAGCGCAAAGCTTTGATCGTTATGGCAAC